>JQIA01000030.1_pt1 | contig 55849 bp, 58 predicted proteins | sample 811431 | NCBI WGS metagenome assembly JQIA01 (sample SAMN02998118, study PRJNA258478) | marine sediment metagenome | biome: marine; feature: seafloor; material: sediment; isolation source: oil-polluted sediment collected from 3 locations (0.5 km, 0.7 km and 0.9 km)... | place: USA: Gulf of Mexico ...
AAACGCGGCTTACCTGACCCGCCGCAAGAATCCGATTGGTTACCCGCCTACCGCCATCCGGTTCATATAAAGGAAACCCAATGAAGATATTTACATATACCTGTATCGCAGCGGTATTGATCTATTCCTTGCCTATTGCCAGCATGACATTGGCGCAAGATACTATCAATGAAAGTTCGGAAGTGACAACGGCAATTTTAGACACCTCTATACCATTTGCTATTGGTGCACGCGAAGGCGAACAAACCATTCGAAGTTCCTTTGGTTGGCCGACTTTTCAAGAAGGTTTTGTTGAAAATGTATATTTTAGATTTGACCCAGATGGCTATGCGCGTTTCAGTTCAAGCCCCCGGCTTGACGAAGATGTTTTCGAGGTAATTTGCCAAAATGCCTCTACCGTATGCATTGCTAAGAAAGGCGGTTTGGAAATCAGCTTGACTGCCCAAGGAACGCCGCGACTCCATATCAACGGAATCATTCCTACAGATAAATTCTTTATCTCAGATCGCAAGAATGAACTGCCCTTGCCAGATGCATTACTACAAACGATCGATCAAAGACTTGAAGCCTTATTATCATCGGGCGGTGATTTGATTATCCGAAGGGAATTAGAAACATTGCAGACCCTGTCGCTTTCAGGGTTTTTAGCAACTGTAACATACTTACGCTGGGTTGCGCAAAATCAGGCATCATTTATTTTTCCACGAGGGTGGCCAATACCTAGTCAGCAGATCAATTCAAAAACCAAACGGACTACTCTACAAGATAAATGGCATAATATAAATTCCCAAAATAAAATATCGCCCATTAATAATAATCGGCAGGAACCGCGCATGGCAGTTCAGCAAAACCAGAATTGGCCTAATCGTAATAACAGATATGGAACCACTTCGGCCTTAAAAACATCTACTAATAATTTTGACACTTCTGGAATTGGTTTTGCTCAACAAGCACGAGGTCGTAGCCTGCCCGCAGATGTAAATAGATTTGAAGCATTACCTTCCCAGAAAGATTATCCGCAACTGGTTCAACCCAGTTCACCAAATCTGCAAACCAATCCTGAAACATTAGAATTAGAATTAAACCTTATCAATCGATCTTTACGAAACTTAGAGTTAAAAATTGATAATTTATCGGCCCGGCTTTCTTATGAATTGAGGTCATCTAGGATTAACTTATCAGATCAAAAGCAATCTGGTGGAAATACCTATGAGGGCATAAATCAAACGAATAACACATTTGGAAATCAAAGTGCTGGGCCTTCTAAAGAAACACAATTAAGAAAACGTATGATTGAAAGTATTCTGCAAAACCCCCAACAGAACTCAGCAGCGCAGCCCACTCCCTCTCAATCGCTAAAAAATGGTGAAGTTTCTATTAAGAAAAATATCGTCGAACGATTACTCGAAGAACTGAACAGCTCCAGCCAAATAGAAAGCAATGCTAAAGAACTCAAAACTGAAAACACTGGAGAGTTTATTTCTTTGTCTGATTATATCAGCAAGGTGATGCAGGCAGAGCAGAGAAATTAAAAGATTATTTACTCAAATAGCCTTCATACCGTATGTTTATTAGGAGAAATAAAATGCTGAAAAATTTAGCAATTCCAAAAACAATCGAAGATAACAGCATTGCACATACAGTGAAATGGGGTCAGGGTTTACCGGCTTGGATGCGGTTAGCATCGGGAATTCTAGGTTTTTTAACCAGCTTTTTATTAGTAGGCTTACCAGCTATAGCCTTGATAATCATCGATAGAATAATACCGTCCGGTAGCGGTGATGCCCTTTTTAAGTTATTTTATTTAGGCGCAACAACAGTACTATCCGTATGTGCAATTGAGCTACTGCGCATGAAAGCGCTGCAACATTACGTTGTAAACGTTCGCGGAGTAATCTTTTTTCAGGACTCTTGTTTTGCATTATTTTGGGCATTTCTTATTGGATTTATACATCCACTGCTTGCTGCACCCTCTGTTATTGTCGCCATTATATTATTCGTCGCGTGGAAATTTCGAAAGCCTTTGCAAAAAGATCATCTACAGAAAACCGAGTTGCCAGATTTTGAGGCAGAAAAAATTGATGCCTGTGGTTTAGGGCCAGCATTTCATGAAATGGCAGCACAAGGTAAATTTTCATCCATACAACGGCTTGATTTTCAAACGCTTGGACAATGGTTAACCACAAGTTTCGTCCGGCGTATAACTTTTATAACGGTCTTAATTCTTACGAGTTGGCTACATATTGAAGAGAATATCTCTTTGGGTACGGCCATAGCGACAATATTTATAAACCAGCTAAACCTTGAGGTTTTCATTCGTTGTTATCAGGTGCAATCTTTACAAACCCCTAGATACGATGTGGGCGAATTAGAGAAAATCATAACAATTAGAGAAAATGCTCGTGCAAAAAATACCACCACTATTGATACCAGCGGCATACTATCGATTGAAGGGTTAAAAGCTGAAGGGTTTGCCGCTTTATCTGGAACTGTTTTTCCCGGACTATGCCTCGCATTTATTGGCCCATCAGGGTGTGGGAAATCTAGAATTCTTAAGTGTATCGCAACAGGCTTATACGATGTAGGCCGAATAGAACTTGGTGAGAAACCTTTGCGCCGCCTTCAGATTGAAACACACATAGTAGGATATGTGCCGCCAAACCCAATAAATTTGCCAGGTAGTTTTGTGAGTAATGTAACAGGGTTTGACCCCCAAGCTGATGAAATAGAAGCACTAGAACTTATCACGCAACTTGATCCGTACGAAGATGTTTTCCGTGATGAAGATCTGTTGAATGGTAGAATTGAGAATAATTTTAATGCGCAAAGCCAAATTGTATCGATTGCAAGAGCATTTTATTTGAACTCAGCTATTCTGGTTTTGGACGCGCCTGAAATATTTTTAGATAAAGCATCTAAGGCAGCGCTTTTAGCTTTAATTTTAAAAGCAAAAACAGAAGGTAAAATTATCCTACTAGCAACTGATGATGATTATTTAATGACGGCCGCAGATGAAATGATCAAACTGGATAGAGGTGTAGTTACTGATCGAGGGCCAGTCGCTGAGGTATTAGCCCGTCATCATGAAAGATGGGTGCGAGTTTCTTTCAAGCCTACCAAGCGAGACGCGTTTCGTTTGGGATTATGGCTTGATGCACAATTAGGGCTTAATTTTCCACAGCACTTTCGTACACGCATTAAAGTTGCTGTAAATGACCTTTTATTCTTGGCTCCTCGAGATAGCTTCGGTCAGCGTGAGGATGATAGTATTTTTGATTTAAAGGTTGAATTGAAACAGGTCACAGTATCTTTGCATGATCGTGGTGATCTTTTGGAAGTCCTCGGTGAGGATATATCTGAAGAAGCTATAAACAAAACAGAAGTAGCGCGTATTTTAACCAATGCAGATCATTTTCAGCAAAAAATGAAAGAAGGGTACCGCCAAATTACAGTTCAGTTTTTAACTGAGTCAGCGCAAGATGCCAGCACGAATATGGCAGTTGGATAGATGCGGAAATTTAAGCAACAAGCAATTTACCAAAGAAGATTACCGCTCACTCGGCAAAACCTAGAGAGCTTTCTTGAAGCACGGCAGAGAAAAACAAATATTTTTCAAAGACTTCAATCATATTTGTTATTGGGTTTGGCAGCAATTGTCTTTCTATTGGCCGCGTTTACCCTAATTTTGCACTTTTATAATGCACCGGTTGAGTTTTCAATGCGTGACTGGGTGCAAGTACGAAATCTAACATTGGCTGAACCTGTCACAACCCGTGTGAATGGTGTCTTAGAACAGGTATTTGTAGGCCAAGGCCAGCTTGTTCAAAAAGGAGAGCTGCTAGGAGCTATTCAAACTGCGGAAATTGAATTGAACTATCAAGAAAATCGAAGAAATTTTATTGATAAAATTTTAGAACTGCATTGCCTCACTTCATTACAATCGCAGAGTTCTGCTTTTAAACTTCCATATGATGCACAAATATTAGTGGACCATATGATAGGGCAATACGATAGCACATATAAAATTGAACAATGTGAGAGAGCGCTTTTACGAAATATTTTTAAGGATCAATCTCTTGAAGAGATTATTGCGGCATTAGAGGACCAATCGAAGGTATTGAAGGATGCCATGACGATACGAGGGGCAATAAAAAACACATCGAACCTTGGCTCGATACCTTCTAGGGAACTGGGCGAGGACATTGGATTCCCATTCGATAGCGATCAGCAAGCGCTTAAAAAAGCTTACCGTGATCAATACTTTCCAATGCTGCAATTTGCACAGGTCGAACAGAAATTACAAGAAACTCGTAAAACATATTTCTCAAGGAAATTACAAAAAGAAGAAGATTTAGAGGCTGCAATTGAGCAAACCATACAAGAGTTGCGTTATTTAGATGGCCAATTAAGGGCAATGAATAAAAAGTTGGAAAATAACTTCATATATGCATCGATTACTGGAACTATAATAGGCTCTAGATTATCAAAGGTAGGTACTTATTTCAAAGAAAACGAAATCATTTTCACATTGCAACCAATAGAAAATAAATTCCAAATTTCAGTTTTACTGGATGAACAAAATAGCCATAGGTTTTCAAGCGGGGTGGCTACCGTAATATCACTGGAAAACAATCAAAAAAATGGCGACATCCTTAATGCCACAACCGCCACAGTATTGAGAAAACCTAACGGCAAACTGGAAGCAATTTTAGATTTAGACGGTAATTCTAAAAGAAACTCAGAAATTATATTAGACACTGGTTATCATGGGGAGGGTTCGCAACGGTTTCTTGCAAATATCTCGATTGGGCAAAGCAAAGTTTGGGATACGATTAGCAATATAATTTTCCACAAACGGACCCCTACAGATATTTGAGCAGAATTCATTTCATATTATATAAAAATATAACACACCGTCCTTGTTGAATACAACATAAGTCACTAAGTTTGTGTATATGAAAAGTATTTTAAAAAAACTAAAACGCAAACCCGTAGTGAACGTTATTCGCCTTTCAGGCGTTATTTCTGAGGCTGGCCGTTTCGGATCTAATACATTAAGTGATGTGGGGCTTGCCCCAATGCTGGAACGTAGTTTTCGCAAAAGTAAGCCTAAAGCCGTGGCAATTGCATTAAATTCACCTGGAGGTTCCCCTGTGCAATCATCGCTGATCGGGGCGCGCATTAAGCGATTATCAGTAGAGCTGAATATTCCTGTCTATGCGTTCTGTGAAGATGTTGCTGCATCAGGTGGCTATTGGCTCGCTTGCGCCGCAGATGAAATATATGTGGATAATAGCACAATTATTGGCTCTATCGGTGTAATTTCAACTTCTTTCGGGTTCCATGAAATGATGCAAAAACAAGGTGTTGAACGCCGAGTTCACACGGCAGGGCAAGATAAAAGCATGTTAGATCCCTTCCGCCCTGAACGCCCTTCGGATGTGAAGCGATTAAAGGCTTTGCAAAAAAAGATCCATGACAACTTTATTACACATGTTCAAACGCAGAGGGGGGATCGCTTAGTAAGCGATAAATTATTTACAGGTGAAGTTTGGGTTGGCAGTGATGCCGTTGACAATGGATTGGCAGATGGCATTGCCCATTTAACGCCCAAGATGAAAGAGATATTCGGTGATGAGGTACGGTTACAAGTTTTTGGTCAAAAGAAATCATTTTTTAAACGCCTTGGGCTTGGTAGTTCTGTGGACATGATCTCCACTATTGAGGAACGTGTTTTCTGGTCACAGTTCGGGTTGTAATAGAGCATGGTTAAAGTTGTTACATTTTTTTTGATTGGCATGATGATACTGGCTCTTTTGGGTAAATTACGAATGCCTAAATTACCAAAGATAAAACATCGTAAAACGATTGAAACCACTGATAAATGCGGTAAATGCGGTGCTTATAAAATAGGGGATAAACCCTGTGTGTGCAGTAAGAAAAAATGAACGGAACAGTTTTGGACTTATTATATGTAATAGGCGGTTTTATCATTTTGCTAATTTCAGGCGATGCATTGGTGCGCGGTGCTGTTGGGCTTAGTCTGAAATTAGGTATTCCAGCTCTTATTGTTAGCTTAACGGTTGTCGCTTTTGGAACATCTGCGCCAGAACTTTTAATTTCAATTAAAGCAGCTGTAAACGATGCAGCTGGCTTAGCTTTGGGTAATATTGTTGGCTCAAATATTGCGAATGTGTTGTTAGTATTGGGCCTGCCTGCACTATTATTCGGGATATCCACCCAAGATACATCATGTAAACAAAATTACCTATATATGACCCTTGCATCAATTGTCTTTATCATCATGGGCTTACTGGGGCCATTCTCACTTTTGAATGGTGTACTTATGTTAGTCATGTTGGCAGTGATCTTATTACAGGCTTACAACTATGCAAAACACTCTCGAGCTACGCTGTTAACGGTTTCAGAAGAAATCCCGCAAACCGGTAGTATGTGGTGGAAAATTATTATCATGTTAGTGATTGGCGTGATTGGCTTGCCGTTTGGCGCAAATTTTTTGGTTGAGGGTGCCGTAAATATCGCACAACGCGCAGGCATAGAAGATTCCGTCATCGGTTTAACGATGATCGCAATAGGCACATCTTTACCTGAGCTGGCAACAACTGTGATGGCCGCCTATCGGAAAGAGGCTGATGTAGCGATCGGGAATGTTATTGGTTCGAATATTTTTAATTTACTAGGCGTTATCGGGGTTACAAGCCTAATCACAACCCTTCCGGTATCGCCAGCTTTTATAACCTTTGATTTTTGGGTTATGCTAACCGCTTCACTGGTGCTTTTTCCGTTTATTTGGCTCAAGGTTGATTTAGGAAAAATTTGGGGCGCATTATTTTTAACTGCATATACCGCTTACATTTGGGTGCAATTTATTTAGAGTAAAATCTCTATAGGTTTGCGACTTCAGCTCAAATTCCAATGTATACAAACCTCATCAGAAAATAATTTGCTAAGTAACCTAAGATATTTACCCCAGTGCAAAGCGGAAAGCCTATGATATTATATGGTATTGGAATATTTATTATGTGTATATTCTGTTACTTAATGACCATTTACACGAATAGGCTTCGGTATTTAACTTGAAATACCCTAGTTGTTATAGGCACATAAACCCATTTGACTTTATTGTTGTCCACTTACCTACCGTAAGCTTTATGCAGTAAAGTAATTTCTCAATGGAATCAAAGATTTGACAAGCTCATTAAAATCTTTCATTTAAAAACAACATGTTAAAAATGTGCTTAAATAGTAGGCAAAATGCGGAAGTCTGTTAAAACAAACAAAAAAACACCGATGATCGGAACTTATCCGCAGAGTTATCCACAGCTTTAGTGGATAGGTTTTTTCTTGTTTGGTTCGTAATTCTGTGCAGCTCGGCGAAGAATCAGATAGAACCTGCATATGATTGATCATCCCACACCCCCTACCATACCCGAAGAAGGTAAAACCGGTCCGCGCCAAGATGGTTTGTTGGGATATCAAGTTATTCAAAACTATTTGCGTAGTTTGGATAATAGTCCAGGGGTTTATCGTATGTTGGGCGAGCAAGGTGAGGTACTATACGTAGGTAAAGCACGTAACCTGGTAAAACGGGTTTCAAGTTATGCAAAACAAACCGGTCACACAGCACGTATCGGACGAATGATTGCCGCAACCGCATCAATGATGTTTTTGACCACACGCACAGAAACAGAAGCGTTGTTACTTGAGCAAAACTTAATCAAGCAACTGAAGCCCAAGTACAATGTTCTGTTACGTGATGACAAAAGCTTTCCCAATATTATTGTAACCAAAACGCATGATTTTCCAATGATTAAAAAACATCGAGGCAGGCGATCTGAGGCAGGCAACTATTTTGGGCCATTTGCCTCGGCAGGTTCAGTGAACAGAACATTAAACCAATTGCAAAAGATTTTTTTGTTGCGTAACTGCACCGACAGCATGTTCGCAACCCGCACTCGGCCTTGTTTGCAATATCAAATCGCACGTTGTTCAGGGCCATGTGTTGGGCATATCTCAAAAGAGGATTATGCAGCGTCCGCCTCAGACGCTGAAAGTTTTCTAAAAGGCAAAACAACTGCAATTCAAAATAAACTGGCAACCGATATGGCTAAAGCCAGTGATGCCATGGAATTTGAACGTGCTGCAGGGTTGCGTGATCGCATTCGCGCATTAACAGAGGTCCAATCTACTCAAGGTGTGAACCCGCGTATTGTATCTGAGGCCGATGTAATCGCCCTGCATATGTCAGGTGGACAGGCTTGCGTGCAAGTTTTTTTTATACGTGCACATCAGAATTGGGGCAATCGCGCATATTTCCCACATACAGGAACTGGAGCGGAAATCGCCGAAATTTTAGAAGCATTTGTCGGGCAATTTTATACAACAAAACAACCGCCCAAGCAGATATTGTTATCCCATGGGATTGATAATGATGACTTGATGCAAGAACTTCTAACGGAGAAGTTGGATAAGAAAGTAGAAATGTTGGTGCCTCAACGTGGTGAAAAGTTTGAACTGATTGCCAACGCAATGCGTAATGCTAAAGAATCTTTAGCACGCAAAATGGCAGAAACCGCAACTCAGGGGAAACTGCTGGCCGGGTTGGCAGAAGCGTTTGACCTTAAAGCTGTGCCAAAGCGAATTGAGACATATGATAATTCACACATTCAAGGCGCACATGCCGTCGGGGCAATGGTTGTGTCCGGGCCAGATGGCTTTGAAAAATCATCATACCGCAAGTTTAATATCAAAGGCACCGACCTAACCCCTGGTGACGATTTTGGGATGATGAAAGAGGTTCTGAATCGGCGTTTCAAACGTCTACTGAAAGAAGACCCAGACCGTAAATCTGGCCTGTGGCCAGATCTGTTATTAATTGACGGTGGCGCAGGTCAAATATCAGCAGTTGCAGAAATTTTAGAAGATCTACGTGTAGATGATCTACCTTTCATTGGCGTTGCTAAAGGTGTTGACCGAGATGCGGGAAAAGAAGAATTCCACCGCCCTTCACGCCGCCCATTCGCTTTGCGCCGCAATGACCCCGTGTTATATTTCATCCAGCGTCTGCGGGATGAAGCGCATCGCTTTGCCATTGGTACACATCGTGCGAAACGTGCCAAAGCGATGACAGCTAACCCTTTGGACGAGGTAGCAGGGGTTGGAGCCGCACGAAAGAGGGCATTATTAACGCACTTTGGTTCTGCCAAGGCAGTTTCACGAGCAGGATTACAAGATCTACAAGTCGTAACAGGTGTTTCCGACAAACTAGCGCAGACGATATACGACTTCTTTCATGACAAAGGTTAAATGATCAGCTAGACGGGGTATATGCATTGGAATGTACCAAATATACTGACCGTTATTCGCCTGTTTGCAGCGCCTGGTGTTGCGATCATGTTCTTGTACTTTGCGCGACCTTGGGCTGACTGGTACGCGATGACGTTGTTTATTCTTGCAGCTATTACCGATTTCTTCGACGGTTACCTGGCTCGTAAATGGGGGCAAGAAAGCCGCTTTGGTGCAATGCTTGACCCAATCGCTGACAAAGCCATGGTCGTGATTGCGCTGCTGGTTATCACTGGGGTTTCGGGTATGAATCCATGGATTCTACTACCCGCTACAATGATTTTATTTCGGGAAGTCTTCGTGTCTGGTTTACGTGAGTTTATGGGCGACCAAGCAAAGCAATTAAAAGTCACGGTACTGGCTAAATGGAAAACCACAGCGCAAATGGTCGCTATTGCGGTACTGTTTGCGCAAGGTGTTTTCGAGCATTATTTTTTCATGCACTCCTACGGCATGGATCAGCAAATAGTTGCTGATATCATAAGTGGTCAGAAAGAGGATATTTTTGGGCTCGGTTGGAAATATACAGGCATGAATTACAGTTTTGTTTTAGGCGTTGTATTGCTTTGGGTTGCAGGTGTTTTAACCTTTATCACAGGTTACGATTATTTTCGAAAAGCAATGCCCTTTTTACGAGGTGGAAAGTGATGCAGCTAAATATTTTATATTTCGCATGGTTGCGTGAACGTATCGGTCTGGCAAAAGAGCAAGTGGAAACAGAAGCAAAAACCGTAGCAGATTTAATTACAGAATTATCTGCACGTGAAGAACGCTACCGTGTGGCGTTTCAGGATATGACGGTTGTTAAAGTCGCTATAGATCAAGTTTTGACACCTTTGGATACACCACTTGCAGGTGCAAAGGAAGTTGCATTTTTTCCACCTATGACTGGAGGTTAAATGAGCGTTTCTGTGCAATCAGAAGATTTTAATCTGGGCGATGAAGTGGCTGCATTGACTCAAGGCAACCCTGATATAGGGGCTATTGTCACATTCATCGGTTTGGTTCGTGACACAACCGAAGGTACACTTTTGTCAATGGAATTAGAGCATTATCCAGGAATGACCGAGCGGGCTTTAATCAGTATTGAAACAGCAGCAAAAAAACGCTGGTCACTAAATGCAACTCGGATAATCCACCGTTATGGAAATTTGAAAACCGGCGCACACATAATGATGGTTGCTACCGCATCGCCACATCGTTCTGATGCTTTCGAGGCCGCGGAATTTCTGATGGATTATCTAAAAACGGATGCACCTTTTTGGAAAAAAGAACACTTTAAAAAAAGTGCGAAATGGGTTGAAAGTAAAGTTACCGATGATGCCGCCAAAGAACGCTGGTCTAAGCCTTAACGCCCTTGCAATTCATCCAGTTCGCGCCGTAATGCACCAGCTTCGCGTCGTGCCGACCCCAGCCCTTGCATAGCAGCATCTAGTTCTGCCTCGGCTTGCGCTGCTTTATTAATCAATTCACGTTCACGCTGGTGTAGATAAGTAACGGCTTCATCTCGCTGCTCTTCTGCATCATGCAGGCGTGTTGCTAAATCATCGATTTCATCAACATTAGTAGAATTGATACGGCGCAAACGACCGTATCCCAAACGAGCGATCCAACCCAGTATAAAAAAGATCATAAAGGCAACCGATATTGCTGTAATCAGTTCATTCTTGTCCATCGTCGATATCCTTATTGATCAATTTAAATTCAATGCGGCGGTTCTGGGCACGGCCTTCTTCAGTGGAATTGTCTGCTATGGGTAATGTCTCACCATACCCTTTTGAAACCATCTTGGCGGTAAGTACACGCCTTTCTAGCAATGCGCTAAGAACCGCATCAGCACGTCCTTGGCTTAATGTAGCATTCGTGCCTTCACTGCCTTGACTGTCAGTATGCCCACTAATTTCAAATTGCGCATCCCGGCATTCGATAAGGATTTCAACAATACTATCAATGACACCTAAACTGGCGATTTCAATACTGGCAGAGGACGGTGCAAAGTTAATCTTGTTCGCACTTAACACCGCGGTGATGAGTTTTTCACAATCTTGATCACTTATACCAATATCGGCCACAGATTTAGCAACAAGATTCTCGTCGAACTCCACATCGACCGTATAATTAGCGTTGGTACCAATACGAGTCGCAAAAATACGCGAGATAATGGACGAAATATCCTCCTTACCACTGCGCCCTTTAATAATAACTTCACTGGGTAACACCACAATACTGCCATTACGCATATGAGACAAAGCTTCCAGCCCAGCCATAGAACGCACCGTCCAACCATCAGGCAAGCTTTCAACAATCCGGGTCTGATTATGAATGTTGTCATTGCCAAATAAAGATGCCGAATATGCCGAAACCGTATCTTTGCGCAATTGATCGGGCAAACGTCCACGCATCTGCACTAAACCTTCCGGGCTTTTTGTTGCAGTAAAGTCCGGTAGAATAACCTTACCTGTTTGTCCATCGATCAGTGGTTTTGGTGTCAGTACGGATTGTAGTGAAAATAGCTTGGGCAACGCATTTTCCAGCATTGCCACAGCAGCATCAAATGTTTCTTGCTCAACCATTTCCGATGCAATCAGTGAAATATCAGAATCGGATAATGTGATCGTACCCGAGCCAATGTTTTGCATCGCAGTAATAGAAAGAATGACAGCAGTATCCCATTCTGTTGTTGGCACACCAAGGCCTACTTCACATAAAACCTTATCCATGATTTTCACACGGTTAAGCGCACGTGTAATTTTTGCGCTGGAAAAATTCGTATCGGCAGAACAAGCTTCTAAAGAGCCTTGGCCATCAATCATTTTCAGCCTGAATAAGAATGGGCTGATAACTGGGCGTGGTGCGGAAACGTCTAGAATCAACTTCAAGCCCTGAGGTTTGTTTTTTGCCAACGACTTTTGCAGGCTTTGCTGCTCTTCTGGCGTATCTGAAACTGCGGTAACTTTGACCCGTTTGGGGATTACACTGATCTTCGAGCGAGGAACCTGCTTAAGTCGTGACAACCCGTAATCAACAGCGTCTTTCCAGCCTTCAGGCGCAGGAAAGTCAACTTGCTCCAGCATATCAGTAACTTCTGTATCAGTATGCAGATTACGCACTTGTTCTAGAATATATTCACGGCCAGTAGAGGTCGGAACCAGACCGATCAGTGAAACACGTTCAACGTTACGTAAGATTTCCAATGAAAACTTGGGTGGTTGCAACCCATCAGGCTGTGAAACATTGGTACGGTCATAGACCCGTCCCTGATTAATATTGGCACTGATTAATTGCAGGGTTCGAAACCGTGTTGCTTCGTTTTCAGCTAGCCCCCCAACAATAACCTGAAACCCGTCAGCCCGCACCGTAGCCCAACTTTCGCCAGCCCCATTTAAAAGTGTTATCAATTGGCGTTCTGTGTGGCGTTCCACATGGTCAACCAATTTCCCAGCACTAAAGATGGCCAAAGCGCATGCAAGCACAAAACTGATCGCTGCTGATAGTAGGGCTGTTCGCCGCATTTTTTACGCCTCTAGACAAGTGTCACCGGCTGATTTTTAGTCTATGCTAGATTGGCATTCAAGCACCAATACCCAAGGTGCCAAGGATAAGCAATAATCCCCAAATAAACACAGGGATCAGCCCTGCATCACGGTTCTTACGGAATAGTTTCAGGCAATTATCAGGATCATCTATATCCAGACTTTTAAGTTGCCACATCATATGCATGCCAAAAGCCCAAATAGCGATCAGTGCAACACTTAACCTGATGGCACTTGCATGTTCCAAGATGGCAAATAATAAGGCAAAAGTCATTAAAGTGATCGTGATGATCTGAAATTTTGACAACCACGCATGTGTACGAGTTCCAAACAACCGGGCCGTCGATTTTACCCCGATCAACATATCATCATCTTTATCCTGATGGGCATAAATCGTGTCATAAAACAATGTCCAGCTAATGCCTGCTAAGTAAAGCAAGACAGGCGGCCAGCTTAGGTCACCCGTATGGGCAGCCCAGCCCAACAATGCGCCCCAGTTGAATGCAACGCCCAAAAACACCTGTGGCCACCATGTGAAACGTTTGGCAAAGGGGTATATCAAAACAGGGAGCAATGCGATAATGCCTAAAAGGATTGCAAAACCGTTAAAGGTCAACAAGACGCCAAGAGCAATTACAGCCTGTACAATCATCCATGCCGCGGCTTGCTTTGCGCTTACCTGGCCCGACGGGATCGGACGCGACTTCGTGCGTTCCACTTTATCGTCAATATCCCGATCAGTAATATCGTTCCATGTGCATCCCGCCCCACGCATCAAAAAAGCCCCTATCGCGCAAGCCATAAAATACCAGGCATCTGCCCATTTTGCCCCACTTGGATCACTCAAGATCGCCATGAACAGCCCCCACCAACAAGGGATCAACAACAACCACGTACCAGCAGGCCTATCTGCCCGCGACAACCGCAGATAGGGGCGTGACCATGCAGGGCAAAAGCGGTCTACCCAATTTTGATCCACAGCATCTGCAACTTGGCCCTCAACTTGGGCTGGTTCTTTCGGAGTTTCAGACATAAGTTCAAACCATGACCGTTAAAGCTAAAATCAGACTCTATGTAGACGCGCCTTTGGGTAAAGGGCAATCCCTATCCTTGTCCAAGGATCAAGCCCATTATCTTACAGGGGTGATGCGCCAAAAAGCAGGCGCAATGGTGGCCCTGTTTAATGGGCGGAACGGAGAGTGGCAGGCGGAACTGATTGAGGCAGGAAAACGCCGTGCAGTATTGATGTGTATCGCACAGTCCAAAGCCCAAAAAACCCCACCTGATCTATGGTTTTATTTTGCCCCAATCAAAAAATCCCGCACAGATTTCATCGTTGAAAAAGCTGCGGAATTAGGGGCCGCGCAGATTTTCCCTGTGCAGACCGATTTCACGAATGCGGAACGGATCAGACAGGACCGCTTGCAGGCCCATGCGGTGGAAGCAGCTGAACAATGCGGTGAAACCTATGTGCCACCGGTAGCAGCTTTGCAAAGATTAGATAGTGTTTTGACCAATTGGCCGGATGACCGTAAATTGTTGTTTTGTGACGAAACCCTAGTGGCAGATGCAACCACTGGCCTTGACGCTGAGAATGGTATAAAATGGGCTATTCTTATTGGACCAGAAGGTGGCTTCTCAGATGCTGAAATCACGCGCCTTCGGGCCATGAAAACAACTCGCTCGATCAGTCTTGGGCCGCGTGTATTGCGGGCTGATACGGCTGCAGTTGCAGCCCTTGCCTTATGGCAAGATGCATTAGGTGATTGGCGATGAGCTTTATCAGACCCCAAGTTTCCGCACATTTCACCAAATGGCGCGAGGCCTATTTCGTGGCAACGGTTATAATACTGGGAGGCTGGATGTATCTGCACGGCTCTGCCAGATTAAACCTACTTTTACAGGGATTGGGCTTGGTGGTTTCATTCACTGGAGTTATTTTTCTGCGCACAACCATTCAACGTATTCGGTTCAAACGTAATCAAGTTGCCCCGGGGATAGTCGATATCACAGAACGTGAGATTAGCTATTTCGGCCCAATGCATGGTAAAACCATATCCTTGGAAAGCCTGCAAAAAATAGAATTGCGCGAAAGCGAAGCCTTTGCTGCCATATGGGTATTACACCATTCCGACGGGGACCCGATGATTGTACCGACCAGTGCCAAAGGCTCAGATCGTTTATTTGACGCCTTCACCAGTCTGTCTGGTGTGGAAATGGATATGTTAGTGGCGGCAATAAACCACATACCGATACAAGCCCAAGTGATATGGCAACGCCGTTAACTGATCAAATCAGCTTGACACTCAGGTGCGAAACTGTCCTTTTCAGGGAAACTTATTTTAGGAAGATAACACATGTCTATCCCACAATCGGGCGGTGGCCCAATCGAAAATTATGCACAATTAGCTGAACATTTGGCTGAGGGTTGCAAACCCAAAGAGGATTGGCGTATCGGCACTGAGCATGAGAAATTTGGTTACAATAAAGATACGCTTTTACCCCTGCCCTATGATGGCCCATGTTCGATCAAAGCCATGCTAGAGGGATTGCGCGATACGTTTAACTGGACACCTGTACTGGAAGCCGGCAATATTATCGGTCTGGAAAAAAACGGTGCGAACGTATCACTAGAGCCCGGTGGACAACTAGAGCTTTCAGGCGCACCATTAGAAACAATCCATGAAACCTGTGATGAGGTGAATGTACATCTAAAAGAAGTACAAACCGTCGCTGATCGCATAGGGGCAGGCTATATCGGTTTAGGAGCATCCCCTGACTGGACACATAAGCAAGTACCGATGATGCCCAAGGGGCGGTATCGTTTGATGACTGATTACATGGGCCGCGTCGGCACCCATGGCACCCAAATGATGTACCGCACCTGCACAGTTCAAGTAAATCTTGATTTCAGTTCAGAGGCCGATATGGTGCAAAAAATGCGCGTAGCATTAGCTTTGCAACCAGTAGCGACAGCTTTATTTGCCAATTCACCATTCTTTGAGGGTAAAGAAAACGGTCACAAAAGTTGGCGTGCCCGAATTTGGCGCGATCTTGATCCTGCCCGCACCGGTATGCTGCCATTTGTATTCAAAGACGGTATGGGATTTGAGGCCTGGGTTGAATATATGTTGGATGTACCTATGTATTTTGTCTACCGCGACGGTAAGTACATCAACGCATTAGGCCAGTCATTCCGTGATTTTCTGAACGGAAAACTACCTGCTTTACCAGGTGAAACCCCTACCATGTCCGATTGGGCAGACCATCTAACCACTTGTTTCCCAGAGGCACGACTGAAGAAATTCATTGAAATGCGCGGCGCAGACGGCGGCCCTTGGCGGCGTATCTGTGCGTTGCCCGCTTACTGGGTTGGTTTGATCTATGACCAAACCGCCTTGGATGCAGCTTGGGATCTGTGCAAAAATTGGGATGCGGAAACCCGTGAAGCCTTACGTATCGCGGCATCCGTGGATGGGATTTCAGCTAAGGTCGGCAACATTTCCATGCTGGATCTAGCACGTGAAACCGTAGCGATTTCCAAAGCAGGGTTGGCCGCGCGCGCGCGTCCCGGTGCAGGTGGTATGATCCCTGATGAAACACATTTTTTGAATGCATTGGAAGAAGTTATTGAGACAGGCATGTCGCCATCATGTGAACTGACGCAAAAACTTCACGGTGAGTGGGCTGGCGATTTATCAAAAATTTACAACGAATACAGCTATTGAAAAAAGCCGCCCTAAGCGGCCCTTTTCAATTCAGAGTGTTAATTTATGCTAAAGGATCGGCGCCAAAGCGGTTTTCACCCGCTGTGCCCGGCGTTACGAATAAGTACAAAATATAAAGCGAGCCGATGATTGGAACAAAGCAAATAAGCAACCACCAGCCACTTTTATCTTTATCATGCATACGGCGAATTCCGGCACAAATCGAAGGCGCTAATAAAGCTAATACTGCAATCATATAAAAAACAGGCACGAGCGTAACCATGTCCAATGTGCCCCCAATAATATAAGCGATTACTGCGAAAAGCCCGAACCACCAGTATTCTGAGCGCGATGCGCGCCCTTCAATCGTAAAATATTTATTTAAACAGGTTTTAACAGCTGTCATGAAATCCATATTTATCCCCTTTTCCCAATCTTAGGCTCTACACCTTTTAAGATACGTTTAATATTCTCACTATGTTTTACCCAGATAAATACAGCCAGTATTATAGCCACCATTACACCAGACTTAGCATCAATCAAATACACCCATACTGGAGCGAATAGGGATGACACCAATGCAGAAGCTGAGGATATACGTAAAACCAGTGCAGTTGCCAGCCACGTCAGGCAAGCCGCCAAGCCTACCCAAAAATTTAAAGCCAACAAAATACCAAGGAACACAGCAACTCCTTTGCCACCTTTAAAGTTTAGCCAGACGGGATAAAGGTGACCTAGGAATGCAAAAATACCAGCAATTTGTGCCGCAGTATGCCCAAAAAAATAACTAGCCAACAATACCGCAACTGCACCTTTACCTGCATCCAACACCACGGTCAGGAAGGCGGCAGACTTACTACCTGTGCGCAATACGTTAGTGGCCCCGATGTTGCCGGATCCAATTTCGCGCAAATCCCCAAGCCCCATAACTTTAGTGATGACGATGCCAAAAGGGATAGACCCCATCAAGTATGTAAGGCTGGCAATAGCTATAACTGCGGGGAATGCTAGATCAAGGTTTGGCATAAATTTCCTGCCCTTTAAGGAATGTAGTCAACACTACCCCTTGCATCCGTCGCCCGTCAAATGGTGTATTTTTAGATTTCGACTTCAGCTTAGTGCGATCCAGCACAAACGGTTTATCAGGGTCAAACAGTATCAAATCAGCAGGTGCGCCTTTAGCCAAACGCCCCGCTGTCAGCCCCAGCAGTTTTGCAGGGTTCAGTGACAATGCACGCCATAAGGTTGGCATATCCATATAACCGCCATGCACCAACTGCATTGCAGCAGGCAATAAGGTTTCTAGAGCCACAGCCCCTGATGCAGCTTCTTCAAACGGCAAGCGTTTGCTTTCTTCATCCTGCGGAGTGTGCATTGAACTGATGATATCGATTAAACCACTGGCCACCGCTTCAACTGTTGCCACACGATCGGTTTCATGCCGTAACGGCGGTTTAACTTTAAAGAAAGTACGGTAGCCCTCAATATCCAACTCGTTCAGTGTTAGGTGATGGATCGATGCGCCGGCCGTTACATTCAATCCTGCCATTTTAGCGCGTTTTAGAACCGGCAGAGCAACAGCGGTGGATATTTGGTCGACGTGATATTTCACGCCAGTCATTTCCACCAAAGCCATATCACGTTCCAGCTGAATACGTTCAGCCATGGGGGATGCGCCCGGCAGGCCCATTTTAGTGGCAAACGGGCCAGATGTAACCGCAGAACCTTTGCTTAAGGATGGTTCTTGAATATGCCCCATAACCAAAGCGTTCAGCCCTTTGGCATAAGTCAAGCAGCGCCCGAAAATTTTATTATCGGCAATCACGCTGTCCGCGTCCGAAAATGCCACGGCGCCAGCGTCCTGTAAAAACCCGATCTCGGCCATTTCCCGGCCGCCTCGCCCGACAGTAAGCGCAGCCATCAGATGCACGTTTACGCGGGCATCTTCCACCGCTCGGCTATGGGCAAAATGCAAAGTTTCAGGACTGTCTATCGCGGGTTTCGTATCAGGGCGAATGACCATTGTAGTTACCCCGCCTGCGGCAGCAGCACGGCCCGCGGAGGCAAAACTTTCCTTGTGGCGCTCGCCCGGTTCACACACTTTTACGCCGATGTCGATGATACCAGGCGCAAGGCATTTACCCTTACAATCTATAACGTCACCTTTTGGCATATCTCCATAGATAACATCATTGATATTACCGTCCTTGATAACAACAGATCCAAGCTTATCAGTGCCATTTTCTGGGTCAATCAGACGTGCATTGGTCAAGGTCAACATGTTGCATCCCCCTTTGTTGTACGCACCCCATCCGCCAGCAAATGCATCGCGGCCATACGTACAGCCACCCCCATCTCGACCTGTTCTTGAATAACCGATCGGGTTACATCGTCAGCTACTTCGCCATCGATTTCAACCCCCCGGTTCATCGGACCAGGGTGCATGACAATCGCATCTGGCTTGGCGTTGGCCAGCTTTTTTACATCCAATCCCCAGCGATGATAATATTCGCGTTCTGACGGGATAAAAGCCCCATCCATACGCTCACGTTGCAAGCGCAACATCATCACCACATCGACATCTTTCAAACCTTCATTCATATCGTGAAAAACCTCTACCCCGAATTTATCAATTCCAGACGGTAACAATGTTTGAGGTGCAATCAATCGAATGCGGCTTTCCATTTTATTCAGCAAAAAAATATTCGAACGCGCCACTCGACTATGCGCGATATCACCGCATATTGCCACGGACAATCGGTGTAAGCGCCCCTTAGCGCGTCTAATAGTCAGTGCATCAAGTAAAGCTTGGGTCGGGTGTTCATGCCGCCCGTCACCTGCATTTAACACTGCGCAGTTTACCTTTTCAGACAACAGATCAACCGCACCAGATTGCGGATGGCGCATTACCAGAAGATCGGGGTTCATCGCATTCAGAGTTAAAGCGGTATCAACCAACGTTTCACCTTTTTTAATCGATGACGCTCCAAGGGCCATGTTCATGACATCAGCCCCCAACCGCTTTCCCGCCAGCTCAAAACTGGCCTGGGTGCGCGTAGAGTTTTCAAAAAACATATTAATTTGCGTCAAACCTGCCAGCGCATTGGAATGTTTATTGGCTTTGCGATTCAGATCAACATAGCTTTCAGCCAAATCAAGAATAGATGTAATATCGGCAGGTGTTAGTTGTTCTATTCCTAAAAGGTGACGTACCGAAATTCCCATGAAGGCCCTCGTCTATGATTTTGCCGCTTATAAGATGTAGTGGGCGCTAAAACAAGGGATTTACGCCGCGCGTCGGAGTTTCTATTCTGGTAGGGAATCTGGATTAAATGTATGATACCTGAGCTTGATTATATGGCTGCTAAAGCCGCCCTAGAATGGCAGATAGAACTGGGTGTGGATGAATGCATCAGTGAGATCCCGATTAATCGCTATGATGTAAAGCCGCAGAAGTTGAAACTGGGGCCAATGTCCAACATCGCCCCAGTCAGCAAAATCCCTTCGATTATTCCTGAGAACGAAGGCACCGCAGATATTTCCGGTATTATGGCGGGTCGTTGCACTGATTTAACCGCGCTGCGCGATGCGATGGCAGTATTTGATCATTGTGCCTTAAAAAAAGGTGCTAAAAATTTGGTCTTTGCGGATGGGAACCCCGCCGCACGCGTGATGATTATTGGCGAGGCACCCGGGCGCGATGAAGATGCCCAAGGTCTGCCCTTTGTCGGGGCCGCAGGTCAATTACTGGATAAAATGTTCGCAGCTATTGGCATGATGCGCACTGGCAAAACCGCGCGTGATGCGCTTTACATCACAAATGTGATGCCATGGCGACCGCCACAAAACCGTGACCCTGAGCTGGAAGAGATCATCATGATGCTCCCGTTTTTGAAGCGTCATATTGAGTTGGTAAACCCTGACATAATCGTATTGATGGGCAATACTGCTTGTCAGGCTGTTTTAGGCTGCAAAGGCATAACCCGCTTGCGCGGCAATTGGACATCTGCCTTTAATGTCCCCGTGATGCCAATGTTCCACCCAACAGCATTGCTGCGTGATGGATTGAAAAAACGGGATGCATGGGCAGATTTATTGACCATTCAAGCCCGGTTGAAAGGATGAAAATGGCCGCCGCCCGTGAATTTATACCCGTAAAGATAGCCGTTCTGACAGTGTCAGACACCCGTAAGCTGGCAGAAGATCGCTCTGGTGATATTCTGGTTGGGCGCCTTGAGGCGGCAGGGCATATTCTAGTCGACCGCAAAATCATCATGGATGAACGTGACCAGATTGCTGATCAATTGCGTATATGGTGTAAAGATGAAACCATTGATGTGGTGATTTCCACAGGCGGGACAGGGTTAACGGGCCGTGATGTGACTGTAGAAGCACATCGCGATGTTTACGAAAAACAGATTGATGCATTCTCGACACTTTTCACGATGATATCCGTGAAGAAAATTGGAACCTCTGCAGTGCAATCTCGCGCTTGCGCTGGCGTCGCACATGGGACTTATCTATTTGCATTACCGGGTAGCCCAGGCGCGTGCAAAGACGGCTGGGATGAAATTTTACAACACCAGCTGGATTACCGTCATATGCCTTGTAACTTCGTTGAAATAATGCCCCGCCTTGAAGAACATAAAAAATGATTCCGTAAATCGACAGAACTCCAGATTTAAGACGTATAAACTCAAGTAGCCCTGTCCAATTTCACGCTGAGGTAAGAATGCGCTTTATGATACGTGGCCTATTTGGTCTGTTCCTTGCAATCCTTACTGCGGCCTTGATATTAGCCGCAGTGACCATTGTGATCTCTGCTCTGAAAGATGATGCGGCCAAGAATGATCGCAGCAAGGGCCTGCGCGAGCGTATCTTTACAGTGAATGTCGCAAAGGTGACATCAGTACAGGCAACACCTGTCATTGAAACTTTTGGCGAAGTGATCAGCGGGCGCACATTGGAGCTGCGCGCAGCATCAAACGGAACCTTAGTGCAAGTGGCAAAAAACTTTCGTGAAGGGGGTGTTGTGCATAAGGGTGAATTACTGTTTCAAACCGACCCTGCGACAGCTTCAGCAAATGCGCAACTTTCACAAGCAGCGCTTGAAGAAGCCAAAGCAGAATTAAGCGAAGCGACGGATGCCATCGGGCTTGCAAGTGATGAACTACAGGCAGCAATGCATCAATATGCACTGCGGCAACAGGTTCTTAAACGCCAAACATCCTTACGTGAGCGTGGTATAGGAACAGAAACCGCATTGGAAACTGCCGCTCTTGCTGCCTCAGCTGCACAACAATCAACGCTGGTAAAAAGACAAGCGCTGGCCAATGCAAAAGCACGGATTAGCCGTGCTAATTTCGCCTTGTCACGCAGCCATATCAATTACAATGAAGCCACACGTATCTTGGCAGAGACTTCCATTATAGCCAAATTTGATGGCATTTTAAGTGATGTCACTGGTGATTTAGGGGCATTGGTCAACGCAGGCGAACGCTTAGGCCGGTTAATTGACCCGAAAGCTTTGGAAGTATCCTTTCGTATTTCCAACATCGAGTTCAATCATATGATCGAAAATGACCACCCTATAGGGCAGGCTAAAGTCACCGTGCGTTTTAGCAGCATTAATAAAGAGATACCCGCCACCATTGATCGTATCAGTGCCGCTGTCGGAGAAGGGCAAACCGGGCGCGAATTATATGCTTCTCTTGACGCTGATAAGATCACCACGGTGCGACCAGGTGATTTTGTTTCCGTACGTTTAGAAGAGCCTATCCTTGATAATGTCGCGATTTTACCTGCCACTGCAGTTTCCGCGGCAGGTAAAGTTTTGGTTTTAGGGAACGATAATCACTTGAAAAAACTCGACGTGGAAATTCTGCGCAAGCAAGGTGACCAAATCATTGTCAGCATAGGAAGTCTGTCAGGCCAAGAAGTTGTCTTAGAACGTGCGCCGCAACTTGGCGAGGGCATCAAAGTAGAACCACGCCGCATTGACACCGTACTGTTTCTCGAAAAAGCCACAGGTAGATAGATATGGCAATGCGGCAGCTTTCAAAATCAGCAGGCGGTGCCCTGTCTTATTTTACCCGTCATGGCACTGCTGCAAACCTGTTACTGGTCATTATGCTGGTATTGGGGTTTTTCGCATCGACTCAGATCCGTTCACAGTTTTTTCCTGACGTGATTATCAACAATATCACAGTCACGGTTAAATGGGACGGAGCGGGGCCTATTGAAATCGATGATGGAATTGTAGCGCTTTTAGAGCCTGTATTTCTAGCAGTTGATGGCGTTGAAAGCAGCGCGTCCACAGCCAATGAAGGTGCTGCAAGCATCTTTTTAAACTTTGAACCTGGTTGGGATATGGCCCGTGCCGCAGATGATATAAATGCAGCAGTTGATAGTGTAACCGATTTGCCAGAAGGTATTGATGAGCCTGTCGTTCGCCGTGGCGCGTGGCGAGACCGTGTAACCGACGTAGTTATAACAGGACCCGTTTCACCCGAGCAATTGGGGCGCTTTGCGGATGAATTCACCGCAAAATTATTCCGTCAGGGTGTTACACGCACAACCGTTCGCGGTGTTTCTGCGCCAGAAATTGTTGTGTCTGCCCAACAACTGTCTCTGATCCAGCATGATGTAGGCCTGCGCCAGATTTCAAATGCGATTGCAGGTGAGATTAACACAGATCCGGCAGGCGAAGTGGCAGGTGGCTTGACGCGTGTCAAAACTGGAGTAGAAAAACGCACAGCAGAAGATATTCAATCTATTGTAATCAAATCAAACCCTGATGGTTCTAAGTTGCTCATTTCAGATGTGGCATCAGTTAAGGCATTGAGTTCGGATAGTGGTCGAGCATATTTCGTAGGCAATCAACCGGCGGTCTCCATTCGTATTGACCGCGCAGATCAAGGCGATGCAATCGAAATGCAGGCTGTAGTTCAAAGAACTGCCGACAAAATGCAACAAACATTACCTGAAGACGTGACAATCGATCTAATCCGCACGCGCGCCCAAGCAATATCTGATCGTCTTGGTATCTTGCTAGATAACGGCATCATGGGTTTGTCTTTAGTCGTAATGCTCTTGTTCTTATTCTTGAATGCCCGCACCGCATTTTGGGTGGCAGCAGGAATTCCTGCTGCAATGCTTGCTGCTATTGCCATTATGTATATGGTTGGCTTGACCATCAATATGGTGTCATTGTTCGGGCTGATCATCTGTCTTGGAATCGTTGTGGATGACGCGATTGTCGTGGGAGAACACGCGGATTTTCGGGCACATACATTAGGTGAAGACGCGGTAACCGCTGCGGAGAATGCGGCACGTCGCATGGCTCCACCCGTTTTCGCAGCCACAGTAACTACTGTTCTGGCATTTTGGAGTTTAACATTTGTAGGTGGCCATTTTGGCACATTAATCATCGATATACCTTTGACCGTGATCATTGTTTTACTAGCATCCCTTGTCGAATGTTTTGTGATCTTGCCCAATCACATGAGCCATTCCATCGGGCAAAAAGCCGATAAATGGTATGATTTTCCCAGTAAGTGGTTTAACCGAGGGTTTAAAAGATTTCGAGATACCGTATTTAAATTTTTCATACACTGGGTGCTGGTCTTTCGCTACCCTGTGCTGGCTTTCGCAGGTCTGTTGCTGGCATCACAGCTTGCATTCTTCTTTAATGGGGATGTGAAGTGGCGATTTTTTAATGCCCCTGAACGCGGCTCAATCTCTGCTAACATAGCGATGTTACCAGGTGCTGAAAGAGGCGATACACTGGACATGGTACGTGAATTACAGCGTACGGTTCAGGTGACCGCAAAAGAGTATGAAACTAAATACGGTGTAAACCCCGTGACCTATGTTATGGCAGAAGTCGGCGGCAATACCGGGCGCGGCCTGTCTGGTACAGACGCCAAAGACAAAGATTTGCTCGGCTCAATTGCGGTAGAACTAATCGATGCAGATTTTCGTCCCTATACATCATATACTTTTCTGAGCAGCGTCAAAGAAGCCGTGCGCAATCACGCACAACTGGAAACCATAAGCTTTCGCCGTTGGCGATCTGGCTCTGGGGGAGACGCGCTTGATGTGCAATTTTTTGGGGCAAGTACAGAGGTGCTGAAACAAGCCGCTGAAGCCTTGAAAACTGAAATGTCAAAATATGAAGAAGTGTCTTCACTAGAAGATACTCTGGCTTATGACAAAGAAGAACTGATCTTAGAACTGACCCCGCAAGGGCAAGCACTAGGCTTTACTATTGATGCAATTGGCCGCGAATTACGCGACCGACTAAACGGCATTACCGCAGCGTCATTTCCCGTTGGTGGGCGTACCTCGGATGTAACCGTACGCCTGAATGAAGCGGAGTTGACGGCAGATTTTTTGAATGAAACCCGAATGCGCAGTACATTAGGAGAATATGTAAACCTATCTGATATTGTATCAGTGCAAACCAAAGTCGGTTTTTCCACAATACGCCGTGAAAACGGCATTAGATTGGTCTCTGTATCAGCTGATATCAACGAAGAAGATCCCGCACGTGCAGAGCAAATCATTAATAATCTACGCACTCAGGTCTTGCCGAAGATTGCATCTGACATAGGCGTCGAATGGCGCCTGTCTGGGTTGGTCGAACAAGAGCAAGACTTTTTAAGTGACGCGCTTAAAGGCTTTACTCTATGCCTTTTAGGTATTTACCTTGCCCTGACGTGGGTATTCGCAAGCTGGTCTCGCCCTTTTGTCGTCATGTCGATCATCCCTTTCGGGTTGGTCGGTGCAATATATGGCCATTATATTTGGAACGTCCCCTTATCGATTTTTTCAGTAGTGGGATTGCTGGGAATGAGTGGAATAATTGTTAACGATTCGATTGTTCTTGTGACAACAATTGATGAATACGCCGAAAAGCGTGGGCTATTTCCCGCAATTGTAGATGCAACGGCAGACCGCTTACGCCCTGTGGTGTTAACCACATTGACCACAGTCCTTGGCTTGACTCCATTGTTATTTGAAACCTCCCGCCAAGCCTTATTTTTGAAACCAACCGTGATCACTTTGTGTTATGGTTTGGGTTTCGGCTTGGTTTTAGTATTGTTGGTTGTCCCGTCCTTGGTTGTAATACAAAAAGATGTGTCAGCCATGTTTAAAACAATGCATCGCATCCTACTGGCTAAGAGAATGCCCGCAAAGTTTCGGAGGCTTTACATCATAACTACGGCCGCCGGCACTATTTTACTGGCTGCCAGTTCAGGCTATCTGGCTGTCACACAAAATGTAGCGCCTTGGGTCGTTAAAATTCTACCTGCCGCGTTATCAAGCATAACAACAGCAGCCCCGATCATAGCCACAATGATTTTCTTATTTGTAGGCTTGCTTATCATTATGTTATTTACAGCTGTGATACTGGTGTTTCTAGTAAAACGCGCTAACCCTTGATAGAGCAACCATTAATCTCAATTGCGTTTACATCACCGATCAATGTGATTCGTAATTTTTCTGGGTCCAGAATGACCGGTGTTTTTGTAAAAGATACTAATTCTGCCTGTGCCATTAATGTTTTTTCAGATCGTTTTAAATCTAATTGATCAATCCAGGTATTTGGCGCGATATATTCAATAACGGTTAAATCAATGTCAGGGATTACATCCCTGAAGGTGATATTTGCGTTAATAATCATGCCGTTTTTATTAGGGGATATCAGGCAAGATATTGAATGAAGATCGCTCTCAACTGCAGAGTGCGGTCGCGCTGCAAGAGCTGTTTTTATTAATATCTGTTCGCTTACAGGCCCGTCTTCTATAACCGCATCAAGGGTCGATCTTGCAGGGATGCACACATCACTACAAAGCCCGTATTCGACTTGTGATTTCACCTTGATGGGTTTCCCAGCAGTAACAGGCATTAATTCAATTGGTAAAATAAAATCACCTTTATAACCGATCGTGGTTATGCCGTTTTCAGTGTAGACCTTAGGAGCTGGCCAGTGGAATTTCACCGATGATAAATTCTCAGACCCGTCCCAAGAGAACTGCGGCGGAATACCACTCTGACTAGGTGCCCGCCAATATGTTTTCCATCCATCTTCAAGAGAAAAGAGAACTGCGGCCATATAGGTTCCATTTTCAGTCTGCCAGCCACGTAAAACCATAATATCGTTCAACCCCATCTGCCCAGAAGCGTCTTGTGCCGCAACCGGGGCTGCTAACACAACAAGTGCAGATCCAAATTGTAAGATGGATTTTATCGTCATGGGGTTCAGGCCTTATATCATCAAACTTACATATACCTTTATTGATGAACTTAAAATCACATTATGGCGACAACTTGTGCCAAGTCGTGATCTGCTATTGCGCAGCCCTGCTTTCTGCCCCATCTTTCGAATATGGATAAAAAAACCGAATTACCACATCTGGACGGAAAATTGCTGATCGCCATGCCAAGTGTGGGCGATCCCAGGTTTAATAAAACCCTGATATACATGTGCGCCCACTCGGCTGATGGGGCCATGGGCTTGATTGTAAACAAGCCTGCAGTTGACTTGCAGTTTTCTGATCTGTTGGAACAATTAAATATAACGCCTGCAAAGTCACTGCGCCCAATCAAAATTCACTTTGGCGGACCGGTTGAACACGGCCGCGGCTTCGTTTTGCATTCGAAAGATTACATTGCAAGCGATTCGACTCTGGAAGTGAATGAAGACTTCGGCATGACTGCAACGCTGGATATTCTGGAAGATATATCTCAAGGCAACGGCCCAGATACATGTTTACTGGCTTTAGGTTATGCTGGTTGGGGCCCTGGGCAGCTAGAAGATGAAATTCGCGCAAACGGCTGGCTGACCTGTGACGCGGATGCCGCACTGGTCTTTTCAGACAACAATGACGACAAATGGAACAATGCTATTGAAAGTCTAGGCTTTGATCCACGACTGCTGTCTGCCGAGGGTGGCTCAGCCTAGCCTCTGGGTGCTGCGGCGCGCATTAAACGATCATTTATTGCCACGCCTAAGCCAGACATAGGAACAGGGCTGACCGCAATTTTACCCTGCGCTAGAATGTCAATTTCACGAAGGCAGGAAAATAAATTGGCAGCGGCTTCAATCAGATCACCTGCTAGCGACAGGTTCAGTGCAGCATTTTTACAATCAGGGCCAAAACCCAATAAAACCTCATCCTTTTCGGGTAACTTTACATTTAACCGCACTTGCGCTTTTGGGGCATAATGAGAGTGTAGTTGACCAGGCGACTGCGGCGTTTTAGGATCACCGGGTTTTGCAATGCAATACCCTAAAACTGTTTCAAGATGTTCAATGGTTTCGCCGCCTGCGCGCAACAATGATACAAGTGGCCCATCAACTTTTAGAATTGTAGACTCCAACCCAACAGAGCATGCCCCACCATCCAAAACAGCATCAATTTTACCACCCATATCGTTCAACACATGCTCCCCTCTTGTAGGGCTAATACGCCCTGAAGGATTGGCGGATGGAGCTGCAAGCGGGCCATCAAAAGCACGTAGTAAGGCCTGTGCTATAGGATGTTTTGGAATACGGATAGCAACGCTGTCTAATCCGGCAGTTACCAGTTCTGACAATCCATGATCTTGGATAAGCGGTAACACCAGACTTAATGGCCCAGGCCAGAACTCGATCGCGATATTCAGGGCTGTATCATCAAATAACGCATACCGTTTGGCAGTATTCAAATCTGCAACATGTACAATCAGTGGGTTGAAATTGGGCCGACCTTTAGCTGCATAAACCTGTGCCACAGCTTGCCCATTACACGCATCGGCCCCAAGCCCATAAACAGTTTCTGTTGGAAAAGCGACAAGCCCACCGGCGGACAAAATCGTAGCAGCCTGATCAATGTCAGATGGCGTTTTACCTAAACTATGTGTCTGCAAATCCATCATGTGATGTTATTTCCATGTTGTCGGTTCCGCGTCATCGCGCTACCTTTGATAAGTTGGCCTGTCATAAACTGACGTTTGGCAGGATGCAAAGACCAAAATGTTATCAAGGATACTGCCAGATGAACAAGCTGTTTGGAAATATTGAATTTCCGTTTTCCACTCCTCCCGAAGAAGGTGAAGCCGTTGAAGTTGCCAAAGGCATCTTATGGATGCGCTTGCCTTTGCCCATGGCCCTAAACCATGTCAATGTTTACGCTTTGGACGATGGTGACGGCTGGGTTATTGTCGACACAGGCTATCATTCCAAACGCGGGGTCAAGCTGTGGGAAACCTTGCTTACAGGCCCTTTAAAAGAAAAGCCTGTAAAAAAAGTACTGATGACACATCACCACCCTGACCATATCGGCAATGTAGGGTGGTTTCAAAAGCACTACGGGGTTGAGTTGATTTCAACCCGAACGGCTTGGTTGTATTCACGTATGATGACACTGGATGTTCAAACTGAATGGCCTGAAGAATTAATAGCGTTTTATAAATCAACTGGCATGGAGCAGGCGATTTACGATGAACGCATAAATAACGGCCCGTTTAACTACGCTGATATTGTGCATCCAATGCCGCTTGGGTTTACCCGTATTTCCCAAAATGATGTGATCACTATAGGGGATCGCACATGGACGGTTCACATCGGCAACGGGCACGCACCTGCACATGCCACACTTTGGTGTAACGAAGAGCCGCTAATAATTGCTGGTGATCAAATCTTACCCGGAATTTCATCAAATGTCGGTTTATATGCAACGGAACCCAATGCAGACCCTCTAGCGGAATGGCTGGAAAGCTGCACAAGGTTGTCTGGTCTTGCATCCGAAAGCCATCTGGTTTTCCCAGGCCATAAATTGCCTTTCACCGGGCTTCCTGCCAGGCTTCACCAGTTAATTGAAAACCATCACAGTGCTTTAACCCGATTAGAACAATTCTTAAGCACCCCAAGAACCGCAATTGATTGCTTTCCTCTTCTCTTCAAACGCAAGATTGAAGGCAGCAATTACGGACTTGCTATGGTGGAGGCGATGGCACATTTGAACCATCTGTTATTAGCAGATAAAGTCACAAGAGTAGCCGATAGTAATGATGTATGGGTTTGGCAAAGTAAATAGGATCAAAAAATGAATAAACGGGTTAAAACCACAGCAGACGCAATTGAGGCAGCAGTGTTGCCAGAAGCCTATACAGTTGATGTAACGTCTGAAGTCAGTGAACGTGTCGCACAAAATCCAGTTCCATCCGGAGTTGCCAATAAACCTTTGGATCAAAAATCCCCCGCAGAATGGGCTTATGAACGCATCGTTTTGTACATCAAAGATTTCGAAGAGAAGCTGGATAGTGATCATGAGGTTGGTATGGGGTTTACAGGCGGTGATGTCGGTATATTAAAAATTCAAGGTATGGGCTATTTTGCCCCGGATATTCTGACGTTTTACGGCGAAGATCCAGGCGGATCCAAAGTACAATTAGTGCAACATATCAGCCAATTAAATGTTATGTTGATGGCTGCTACGAAACAAGACGAACAGGCAGCACCCAATCGTATCGGGTTTAAATTAGCAAGAGATTTGGAAGATGTTGCTACACGCACGGCAAAAAGCACATCTTAGCTTTGCAAAAGCACGGAATTGTGAAATACACACTGCAAAATATAAGATAGGAATTAGAAATGGCTAAATACACACACGGCGAAATGGATGTAACTGTACAGGAAAATACTTTTGATGGATTCATCCGTTGGATCATTCGGGTTGCCTCAATCAGCATCGCTATTTTAATATTTTTGGCGATTTTTAACTCGTAAAAATTAATATACTGGGGAACTTTATGACACTGTTGCGAAATGCTGTGCTTTTATGCGCAGTGATATTTATATCGGCTTGTGCATATGGTACAAAAGACCAATACGCATCAAAAAAACACCTTGAACAATACACATATTCTAGCAAAGAAGCCCCTTCATTGACATTAATCACCATGATTAACAATAGAACGGGGGCAGGCGGCCATACATCATTGCTGATCAATGGCAGCCAAACTGTGATGTATGATCCTGCAGGTCGTTGGAAGCATTCCCAAGCACCCGAGCGCCATGACGTAGTTTACGGGATCACCCCACAACTTATGCAATTTTACAAATCGTTCCACGCACGCGCATCCCATCATGTCGTTTCGCAAAAAATCTATGTATCCCCAGAAATTGCTGAACGTGCTATTGCCGCCTCAATAGAGCAAGGTCGGGCGAAAGATGCGACATGTGCGATAAGTACGATTGGCATCTTGCACCAGTTACTTGGCTTTGAAGAACTGAAGTTCACCTATTTTCCAGCAAGACTTATGAAGCGTTTTGGTGCGATAGACGGTGTCGTCACAACAAAATATTACGAAAATGATGAAGGTCAAAACTAAGCCTTAACCAATTCAAAAAGAAACCCCCGCAAGCATTAGCCTACGGGGGTTTTTAATTTTGAGTTAACTCAAAACCGATATTCGCTTCAAAGTCTTATAAAAGACCTTCACGCTGGGCTTTTTTACGAGCCAGTTTACGTGCACGACGAATTGCTTCGGCTTTTTCACGAGCACGTTTTACGCTTGGTTTTTCGTAATGTTGCCGAAGCTTCATTTCACGAAATACACCTTCGCGTTGCAATTTCTTTTTGAGGGCACGAAGTGCCTGATCAACATTGTTGTCGCGTACTGATACCTGCATGTGGTTACACCACCTTTCTAGAGTTAGAGTTTGCAGAATTGCAGGAATGCGCCATATAGCAGGGTAATATGGATTTGTCTAGAGTTCAGAAACACCCTTACTTCCCTGATTGCCCCATCTTGATATCCGCAACATGTGCAGGCATTTCAACATTGGGCAAATTGCGTGGATCAGGGATAGCTGGCATAAGGCGCGTTTCCATCGGCACGATGCCGGCCCAAATTGGTAGGTTATAATCCTCATCGTCGTCATTAGGGCCGCCTTCGCGAAATTTGCTGGAACCCTCTGTGATTTTCAACCGCAAGACACCGGTGGCTTTTAATTCTTTTGCGCTCATTGGTCGTAATGCATCCCAACGCCCTGGCATCATTGCCTCAAACATTGCCTTTAAAGCCGCCGTTTTTTCATCAGAACCAGTGACATCTTCAGCTTCTCCCACCAGCATAACTGAACGAAAATTAACTGAATGATTGAACCCCGAACGCGCCAAAACCACACCATCCATCGAGGATACAGTCACGCAAACAGGGTGTGCACGAGCTCCACGAATTGCCGTGCTGGCACTGGACCCATGCCAATAAACATAATCACCTTCGCGCCATTGCAATGTTGGCACCACAAAAGGCGCACCTTCACGTAAATAACCAATGTGACAAAAAGGGATGGCATCAAGAATAGCATTGATCTGTTCACGATCATTGCCACCCCGTTCATGGGCGCGTTTCACACGGGTCCGTTCAGTTTTAAGGGTCATAGCTTTCTCCAATTAGCTGGGAAAAGCTTGCTCTTATTTTGGTTTTGCTTAAATATCCAATTTAGAGGTTTTTAACTGGTCCAATTAAAATGTCACAAATCACATTCCTATCGGTTGCTTTTGATACAAACGATATCAAACCTCTATTTCAACAATTATATACCGCCCTTAGCCATGCCATCCAGCAAGGTGAGATCGAAGCTGGTGCACAACTGCCTGCCAGTCGCAATTATGCCCATGAAATCGGTGTTTCACGCGGAACAGTATTAGCAGCTTACGACCAGTTGATCGCAGAAGGTTACGCCACAGCACGCCGCGGCGCAGGGGTTTTTGCAACAGACATTGGCACTGTTGCGCAAGAATGGTTACCGCAAACCAAGCACCCCCATGCGAAAGCCCCGAAAACCATCTCTGCATCTCTGTTTTCCCACGGCACACCTGACATGCGCGCGTTTCCTCATACTTTGTGGGCACAATATGTGGGGCGGGTTGCAAGATCAGAGGTCAGCGGTTTATCCGAAATTTCTGATCACTTTGGTGATTGGCCCTTACGTTCAGCCATCGCAGCCCATTTGCGCGATTGGCGCAGGGTTTCAGTATCGCCTGAACAGGTGGTTATTACTGCAGGAGCAGGCGATGCGTTAGAATTGATTTTACAAGCAGTCGCCCCAAAAAATGCGTGGATCGGATTAGAGAACCCCGGTTACCCAATGTTGGTACACATCTGTGAAAGCTTAGGGAAACGTCCACACTGGTTAGATGTTGATGCAAAAGGGGCTTGTCTACCAACCCGTGATGTGGCTGTTTCAATAATCACCCCGTCATGCCAATACCCCCTTGGCGGCACTATGCCTGTCGCACGTAGACAAGCCCATCTTGCAGCGACTAAATGGCTTATCGAAGATGATTACGACAGCGAATTTCGCTATTCGGGCCTGCCTGTACCCGCATTAATGGCAATGGATCAACATCAAAAAGTAATTTATCTAGGAAGCTTTTCAAAAGTATTTTCAACAGCTTTACGCATTGGTTATCTGGTTCTTCCTGAACCTCTAGTAGCCCCAATGCATGATGTCATCCAACAAAGGGGGATGCGTGCATCTGTTATGCCGCAACGTGTGTTGGCCCGCTTCATGGAAGACGGTGCTTTTTACCGTCACGTACGTAAAATGCGCAGATTATACCGCGGACGGCGCGAACATTTTATGGCAGGTATACATGAGCACTTGGGTGGATTGTTAACATTTCAAGATCACGGCGCGGGCATGTCGATTGCATTAAGGTACTCAATCCCAATTGATGTAGTCCAAGCACAAAAGAACTTGCAGGACGCCGGCCTAAACTGTGCATCACTGGCTAAATATTATAATGGTGGTGAGGCCAAAGATGGATTGCTTTGCGGCTTTTGTGCCTTCAACGAAACAGAGATAACCCATGGTTTAAAACAGATGGAAGTCGCTCTAGCGCCCTGTATTTAAACAGACACGGCTATAGGGTTGCGTTATAGTGATGTGAGACAAGTCTTATCTTTAACTTATGAAGCTTATTATGCCCAAAACGGAAAAAACAGAAACCGATCATATTTCACAAGCCCAAATAGCACTCATTAAAGCTGCATTGCCCCATGTTGGTTTTGATGGTTGGTCAGCAATTACCTTTGAAGCAGCGATTAAAGACGCAGGTGTTGATGCAGGCCTTGCGCATCAAGCCTGTCCGCGCGGCGCAATTGACTTAGCTCTTGGTTTCCATCGCATGGCTGACATACAAATGCTAGATGCTCTCGCTGCTGCCAACCTGTCAGACATGCGCTTCCGTGACAAGATTGCAAAAGCAGTGCGCTTGCGCCTTGAATTGGTTACCGATGAGAAAGAAGCTGTGCGCCGTGGTGTCAGCTTTTTCGCGTTGCCAATACATACAGCCGAGGGTGCGCAGGCTCTTTGGGCAACAGCAGACAAAATATGGAATGCATTGGGCGATAGCTCTGAAGACATAAACTGGTACACGAAACGTGCCACATTATCTGCAGTATATTCATCCACGTTGTTATTTTGGTTAGGTGATGACAACGAAGCTGCGGATGATACCTGGGCATTTCTGGATCGTCGCATTGATAATGTGATGCAGTTTGAAACCATGAAAGCCAAGTTAAAAGATAACCCGTTGGCAAAGAGGTTGGCTACTTTCATGCCAAATATTCACAAACCGGAAAATCACACTTCTGATGATCTACCCGGTAAAACCAAAGCTTCATAAATTGCGCAAAACCCTAAGTTAGATGTAATTTTTAAAAGGCAAGTTCGCAAAGCGGGTAATAATCTGGTTATTTTTAGCTACGCTGATGTTCAGGCTTGAGTGATGTGCTAAATAAAGTTACCCAAAATGAAATTGATTGGAAATACGGATATGGCCTTAGGCGGAAAAATAGTCACTTACTATGAAGGCAAATGGCATGAAGGGAATACACCTATTATCGGTGCAGCTGATCATGCCGCATGGTTGGGCAGCCAAGTGTTCGACGGAGCCCGTCAATTTGAAGGTGTGCGCCCCGACCTTGATTTGAATTGCCAACGCATTATCAATTCCGCTGAAGTCATGGGAATGAGCTCGCCTGTGGATGCGGACACTATTTTTGGTCTGTGTGAAGAGGGTTGTAAAATGTTTACGCCTGATGCTGAACTGTATATCCGCCCAATGATGTGGTCAAAAGAAGGTACCTTGGGTATCATAGATGTTGATCCTGCAAGCACTGGGTTTTCAATTTGCATCGAAGAATTGCCCATGCCCAGAATTGGCACATTCGCCCTGACGACATCGCCTTTTTGCCGGCCACGCCAGGACATGGCGATGACTGAGGCCAAAGCTGGGTCACTCTACCCAAACAATGGCCGTATCATGGCCGATGCGCGCAAGCGAGGCTTCAACAATGCATTGTCACTGGATATCGACGGCAACGTAGCAGAAACCGCCTCTACCAACGTATTTACAGTAAAGGATGGTGCCGTTTTCACTCCGGTTCCCAATGGTACATTTTTGAATGGCCTCAATCGCCAAAGAACAATCAAATTACTGCGGGCTGATGGCCTGAAAGTCACAGAAACCGCCATGACATTGAATGATTTTGCCACAGCGGATGAAATTTTCTGTACCGGCAATATTGCCAAAGTCATGCCCGTGGCGAAATATGAAGATCGTATCATGCCAGCTTGCCCGATCACATTGCGGGCTCGCGAAATTTACTGGGATTACTCCCATACACGTTTCAACCAACTCGACGTTGCGTAAATGATGCGCGCTATTGAAATCACAACCGCTGGTGGGCCAGAGGTTTTACAAATTTCAAAGCGCAGCATTCCCACGCCTAACTATGGTCAGGTATTGATCCACAACCACTATGCAGGTGTCAACCGTCCTGATTGCCTGCAACGTGCGGGGCTATATAACCCTCCCAAAGGGGCCTCTGATCTGCCTGGTTTGGAAAGTGCGGGCACGATTGCAGCCCTAGGTGACGGTGTCACAAAATGGGCCAAAGGTGATGCCGTTTGCGCCTTATTGCCTGGGGGCGGATACGCTGAATATTCCTTAACCTGTGCATCTCATGTTTTACCAATTCCCAAAGACATAGATATGGCTGCCGCTGCCGCCCTGCCGGAAACCTTTTTCACGGTCTGGTTCAACCTATTTATCAAAGCTAAACTACAAGCCGGTGAAACCCTTTTGGTCCACGGTGGCACCAGCGGTATTGGCACCACAGCAATTATGTTGGCAAAACTGTTTGGTGCGCAGGTGATTACCACTGCGGGATCAAATGAAAAATGTTCTAAGTGCTTGGAAGTGGGGGCAGATATAGCCGTGAATTACCGCAAAGATGATTTTGTACAAACCGTATTAGACACCACAGGCGGACGTGGTGTTGACGTGGTCCTGGATATGGTTGGCGGGGAATATACATCGCGCAATATCAAAGCCTTAGGGCGCGGCGGCCGCCTGATCAATATCGCCTTTTTGCAAAGCCCAAAAGCCACAATAAACTTGGCCGGGATAATGGCTAAAGAGCTGACAGTGACAGGTTCATTCTTGCGCCCACAAAGCCCATTACAAAAAGCACGGATTGCGGATGAACTGCGCACTAAAGTCTGGCCATTGATTGAAGCAGGCCGGCTGGCACCGGTGATGGATCAAGTGTTTGATTTAGCAAGGGCTTGTGACGCGCATATCCGTATGGAAGCGGGTGCACATATGGGCAAGATTGTACTAAAAATAAACTAACGTATCACCGCCATGCCTGCATCTAGCAGCTTGCAATCACGTGCAACATCGTATCCGCATTCCGTCAATTCCAAATTCTTTGTCAGACAAATTCGCACCTCTTGGATCTTATGCGACTGACAGGTGATCGTGATTTGGTCTGGCCGTAGTATTGGGTTCGCCGCCATGAACGCAGCTTCAACCACGGATGCCGGCAGCTTAATATCCCGTTTCAATTTGCGAAAAACCTCCGGACGGGCCACATTGGCGTAAGCTTTGCGCGCAAGAGCATAATAATCTGCGGCATTCAGCCCTGAACACCGTCCATGCTTCTTCCACTGATACCAGGCTAATCCACTTGCACCCATAATATCGATCATGCGGTTTGACATTGCACGCGTCGGGTTGCGCGCTGGCGTCCGGCAAAAACTGGGGTAACCGCCCTTTGTGTATTGCGGCCAAAGCCCGTGCAAGGTGAACCCAAAACCTTGCCCTGAACGGCATTGTGAGGATTGGCGCGCATCGCCAGTCAGATCGCACCATGTCGGCGTCCATGACAATGACATGACATAGTAGTCAAAATCACCCGCGCGCGCGTCTTTCGCCTGCACTGGCAAGGTCATTAGAAGCAGGGCAAAAACCGTCCGCAACATTAAAGCTTTTCCTTTTGATGATTCCCCTCTATATAGGCATTGAATTCCCCCTCTTGAAACGGAAAATTCGCCAAGCCTAACAGCTGGTACCCGATTCTCGGCACGGGCAAGTTGTATGCGAAAGGAACGCAAAATGGCACTACCTATTATGGCAAAAGCGACCGCTGTTTGGCTGGTTGAAAACACGACTTTGACCTTTAAACAAATCTCAGATTTCTGTGGTTTGCACGAACTGGAAGTGAACGGCATTGCAGATGGCGAAGTAGCTCAAGGCATCAAAGGCTTTGATCCGATTGCCAATAACCAGCTAACCCGTGAAGAGATCAAAAAAGGCGAAGGTAAGCCTATTCACAAGTTGGAGCTGATGTATTACGCGGCTGCAGAAGGTGAACAAAAACGCCGTGGCCCGCGTTACACACCGCTATCAAAACGCCAAGACCGCCCAGCAGCTATTTTATGGCTGGTGAAATTTCACCCAGAACTATCCGATGGTCAAATCTCGAAACTGGTTGGTACAACCAAACCAACGATTCAGGCTTTACGCGAACGCACTCACTGGAATATCGCCAATATCCAGCCAATTGACCCTGTTGCTTTAGGCCTGTGCAAACAGCTAGAGTTGGATGCAGCTGTGCAAAAAGCTGCGAAGAAAAAGTCCAAAGAAGGCGGCGTGATGTCAGAAGAAGAACGCATGAAACTTCTGTCAACCGAACAGTCTTTGCACATGCCAGATAATGAGCCCCAAATACCCGGTGCCCTAAGCGCATTTGAGAACTTTACCCTAAGTGAAGAACCCAAAGAGAAAGAACCTGTGATTGATGCTGACAGCTTGTTCAATCTACCAAAGAACGTTAAAGAAGATGAAAAATAACCAATGCCAAAACAGTTAGGTTACATAAATGCCTGACTGATTCTATTGGCAAACGGGCTGTTCTTGGGGAATGTCAGGTAATAGGCATTCCCCGTCACAACACGCAATTGCCCCAGCTCAATAAGCCAGCGGCGCTCTAGGTACGGGGCGTCTAGGCCGGCCCACATCAATGCAATGCCTTTCCCTTCCATCGCAGCTTGTAAGATAAAAGCGTAGTTATTGATCGGTTTCTGGTTAAGATCAAATTGATATGATATACCATGATGTGAAAACCATTCGCGCCAACCCAGCCAGCCATATACACCTTGATCTTGCATAAGAAGTGACAAGCTTTGTATTTTTCTTGCTGTAATGCCTTTTGTGCTCCTGATATTATTATTTTGTGCATATTCAGGTGTACATACAGGAAAAACTTCTTCTGAAAATAAAAACTGAATTTCACAATTCGGCCAATTCCCATCCCCTAAACGTATCGCACAATCTACATCTTCATGTGTTAAAGGAGTCGTGTGGTCTGTGGTAACAATTTGCAATTTATGGTCGGGAAGAATTGCTTGGATTTTTGCAAACCGATCTTGTAACCACATATGCGAAAACCCGTGGGTACACCCAATTGTGACAACAGCATCAGAGATAGATTCTTGCATACTAGTCACTGTGCCACTGATATGATCCAATCCCAATGTCACGGCATCAAAGAACAACTTACCATCCTTTGTAAGTTTTATCTGGTTATGCTCTCTGTCAAATAATGCGACCCCGATACCGGCTTCAAGGTTGTGTATAAATCGACTAACCGAGGGCTGTGCCATGCCTAGTTTCGTACCGGCCTTGGTAAAGCTACCCAAACGCGCAGACTCAACAAAAGCAGGTAAACTATTCAGGATATGACGGATATTCTTCATATAATTATTTTATGTCATGGCTTAAAATTTTCCAACTGTTTTTTATTTGAAAATTTTGCAGAATACATTGAACTGAATATCTATTTGGAATGAACATCATGATTAAAGAATTCAATGTTACACAGGGCTGTAAATTGTTGTCGCGCTGGCAGGCAGGTGACCCGGTAGCACTGGCGCGCTTGAAACAAATTTTTGATGCAGCTATCGCCGGCGCGTTTGATGCCGATTTTGCGCGCCCAACCGAAGAAACCTCGGTGAATATCGGTGGATCTTTAAATCTGATGACCCTGACCATTATGAATGATCTTTATGGTTATGAATCAGAAGAATTTTATAAGGGTGATGCGATGCGCTATGTACGCACAACCTTATTGTCTCGCCGCCTGTTAGGTATGAATAAACTTTATGTCAGCTGGCCAGTATATGGTTTTACCGCTGAAGCAATGGGGCAAGCGATAATGTATCCTGACCGTTTTCCACCGGGTGCTGACCCTGACAATATGCTGCTGACAAAAGATAACTGGAGAGATATTCAAACCCCAGATTTTAACAAGGGCATTCCTAAGATTATCACCGATATTATCACTGCATATAAACATTTAACCGAGCTTGAACCCATTCTTCATCTTAGCGCCGCCTACAGTCTTGCAGCTGACACATTCGGTCAAGAACCACTTCTTGCCGCATTAGTACACGAACCTGATTTTGCTAATGATCTACTAGATACTTTGACCGATAAGGTAATACAGCCATGGGCAGATCATTTTTTTAAACGCTTCCCCAATGGATGGCTTGAACTGTCTGATGCTTCAGGCTCGCCTTTTTTTATTGGCCCAAAGAATTGCAAAAACATGGCCATCAGATCAACCCGCAGACTGGTCGATGAAAATCCATGGGGGCATCGAGTATATGACGCAAACTTTCGCGGCGACTATGTAACGATGGCCGAAAAAAAGAACCGCTCATCAAGACGGCGTAATGTTGACAGCGCAACCGCTACTTCAATAACTTTGCAACAACTCACCGATTTAAAGCATAGTGTTTGCCGTGATTATATCATCCGATTAGACGATGATCGCGTGCCTATACCGTTCTACGAAGAACAAGCAATCACCCGTAAAGTACCATTATTTCTGGGTATTGGCGCCGGGCAGATAGATCGCAACAGTACCAAGGATATGGCTGCAACAAAATCCAATATACTTGAAACTTCCCGAGTTTATACTGCGGCTGTTAAAAACGTTGCTCAAACAATTTCAAGTGCTGGTTACAAGAACAGGATACCCCCATGGCCCGGAACAATTTACTTTGAGGATATCAGTTCAGAATCAAGTTTCGAGTTGATTGAAATCATTGTTAAAACAGCTTTATCCAAAGGCGCATTAGATCTTCTCTAACACACCTAATGCGCAGCCCTTTCCAACGGGTCAATCAAGGTGCGGCCGCCATCTACGTTTAATATTTGCCCCGTGACAAAACTAGAGCTTTCGGCCGCCAAGAACTGGGCAACTTCAGCCACTTCTTGGGCTTCCGCAATGCGACCTAAAGGGGTGACTTCGATCATCTGCTCTCTTAACTCATCATCTGCGCCGACAAGTTGCTGCAGATTGGCAGACATAACCGAACCAATAGCAATGGCATTCACTCGTATACGATCTTTGGCAAGACTCACCGCAAGTGAACAAGTCATCTGGTTCAGAGCAGCACAACTTACCGAATAAGCCAGCAGGTCAGGATGAGTGCGATCTGATGCAATAGAACTTAAATTAACAACTGTTCCGATGGAAGTTGCACTTGAACTGCTGTCCACTTTTGCCTGTTTAATCATGCACTTGGCGATAGATTGTGTCAGGCGCAAATTGGTCAGAACATTTTGCTTAAATAAAGCCTCAAAGCTATCTTCCTTAGCATCTAACGGGTTGGATGGCAGCACCTGGCGGCTGGCATTAACCAGTATATCAATCCGATCAAACGCATCAATAGTTGCAGACTGTAGATTGGCGATGGTGAGTTTCTGGCGTAAATCGCCCCCAAAACACTGTGCACGTTCAGATCCTATCGCTTGGCTTTCAGCACATAATTTATCCTCATCCATATCGGCGAGCATAACATTCGCGCCCTGTGCAATGAAATGCCGCGCTATGGCCAAGCCAATCCCGTTGGCCGCCCCTGTGACAATAGCGGTTTTACCTTCGATTGAAAAAGACATGAACTGCGTACCTTCGTGATTCTGTTAGTGTAATTTTAGATGAAACAGTGCTTTAGTACCAGTTCACTATTTGGGCCTGCGGGCGTGGATGATTTTATACTGGTTAGTTTGTTCTACATATGACCATGTATTGAAGCATGCATGCAACGTGGCCTCATAAGCCAGTTGTTTGTTAGCCACCATCCATAGCCGCCCTTTAGGCGTTAATAGCTTTGAAGCTTTTGCGATAAAACGACGACCAATATCAGGGTCGGCCTTACGCGTAACATGAAACGGCGGGTTCATCACGATGAAATCGTAAACCGCTTTTTCGGGCATGGATAATACATCTTGCCAATGAAATTGCGCCCTTTCATCGTTGATATTATGCTGCGCACAATCAAGACTAACCTGTTCGGCCTCAAACAAATCTAGTTTTGTAATGCCGGGGTAAGTCTGCAATGCGAACTGACTAAGGTATCCCCAGCCAGCCCCTAAATCAGCCCCCTTACCTTTTAATGGCACGGTTATGTTTTGGCATAGTAACTTACTGGCAGCATCAACATTGCCAGCACTAAAAATACCTGGAACAGTCCAGAACCCATCACCGTTGCGCGCCATGCCTGTTAGACCAGACCATTCTTGAAACGGATTGTGATCTTGCGTTTTATTCACCCAAATTGTTTTACCGTGTGCCTTTGAATAACTACCCTCAACAGGGGTAAGTTTTTTCACAGCCTTTAGAACACTGTCGATTCCATCAGTTTTTGCACCATCAATATAAAGCGTTGCACCAAGTTCTAAAGTACCAAACGCCTTTGCGATATTCGCAAGGTTTTCCGGTTTTGAACGTGTCAGTTCCACAACCGCCAAACTGGCAACCTGAGGCAGTTCTGCAAAAGGTGTTATGCCAGCACTTTCCAATGCGTCATATTCCGGCTTGAAACTTTGCAAGCAATACATATCTGAACTCTTAAAGTTGCGATAAGCAGGGTTATCTGTTGCGCGGATTATTAGGATTGGGCCTGTTTTCGGCAAGTCACCCTTATGGGCTTCAAGTAACTTTGAAAGTCGGGAAGTTTGCATCATCATTCAAATCAGGCCTAAGCCTATTCCTTTTCCATAGTACATTGTAATGGATGCTCGCGTTTACGCGCAAGGTCCATCACTTGGGTTACTTTGGTTTCGGCAATATCATGGGAAAACACCCCTATCACAGCCGCCCCTTTTTTATGAACTGTCATCATGATTTCAATAGACGCCTGATGGTTAATAGCAAAAAATCGTTCCAGTATGTGCACCACAAACTCCATCGGTGTATAATCATCATTTAATAACATGACTTTATACATCGGTGGCTTTGCTGTTTTTGGTTTCGTTTTGGTGACGACAGATGTATCCCCATCCGGGCCGATTTCATGGGATGCTGTGGTTTTCTGGATCATGTGGCCCTGCGTTAAAAACTAATGTTACTACCAAGATATATCGTGATTTCAAAAAGAAAAAGGCCGATTTGCAATGAAATAAGGCAATTTAAGGGCAAAGTTCTTGTAGGTGCCTTTGACAAAACCACTAAGTGTTGTGATACTCTAACATTTTTATTATATACGCTGTTTATTTGTTGCTAGAAAACAACAAATAAGGTTTTGAAAAATAAGTATTTTATGAATAACAGCGCTATGTTACTCTGTTCACAATAATTACCGCGAAAAGCGGATGAGGCAATAAAGAGCAAATATCGGAGCAACCGATGCTTAGACAGGTAAATCACTGGTTAATGACTGTTGTCATGTGCTTATTAATGGGCATATTCATCAGCACAAGCGCATATGCCGCACCCTATGCCGCTGTGGTTATGGATGCTCGAACGGGTCAAATCTTACATTCCCGTAATGCCGATACGCGTTTGCATCCCGCCAGTTTAACAAAAATGATGACGCTTTATGTAGTTTTTCAAGCGGTGGAACGCGGTGAAATTTCTTTGGACACCAAAGTTAAGATTTCAAGAAATGCTGCCAATGAACAGCCCTCAAAGTTGGGCTTGCGTGCAGGCCAACGCATTGCCCTTCGATATTTAATCCGCGGGGCCGCCGTGAAATCCGCTAATGACGCTGCCACCGCATTAGGTGAAGCAATTTCAGGCAGTGAAGCGGCATTTGCACGCCGCATGACTGCTACGGGGCGCAGTATTGGCTTGCAGCACTCTACATTTAAAAATGCACACGGCCTGACACAAAAAGGGCATCTGTCAACAGCCCGAGACATGACTTTGCTGGGGCGTCGTCTATTTTATGATTATCCGCAATATTACAATCTGTTTTCCCGCAAAACGACAAATGCAGGTGTACGTCAAGTCAACAATACCAACCGAAAACTTTTGGGTAATTACCGTGGGGCTGATGGTATTAAAACCGGTTTCACCAATGCTGCAGGTTTTAACCTAGTCGCATCGGCACATCGCGGCAACAAACGTGTGATCGCCACTGTTTTTGGTGGCAGAACATCTGCATCACGTAATGCGCGCATTGCAGAACTATTAGATATGGGCTTTGGGCGCGTTAACCCACGCTTAGCCGAGCAAAAGCCGAAGAAAGTTACCCCTATTGCACAGCAACAACCCAAGATCATTAAAGTGGCGGTTAGCGGTGCCGTACGCAAAAGCCCTATTCCTAAAATGCGTATAGTTCCCGCTGAAATTCAGGTGGCTGACAAAACCGATGTGGAACGCGCAATTGTACAAGCCGTGACACAAAAGGCACCCGAAACTTTACCACAAACAACCAAGCCTCCGATACGTATAACCCAAGTTGTGCCCGTGGCATTGGCGACAGCCAAAACCAAACCCGAAGAACCTTTTTCAAGTGAACCGCGCATTATTTCACGCAAATCAACTTCTGGACACGCTTGGTCTGTGCAATTGGGTGCGTATGGAACTAAGTTCGAGGCAGAGAAAACACTGTTGAAAACAGCTCTTAGTAATCTTGGGCCCCTTAATGGTGCCTCTCGTAGAATCTCATCTGTTAGGATCAATGGTGCACGGCTTTATCGCGCACGGTTTATTGACTTGACCCAGGCGAATGCAAATAAAACATGCTCGCGCCTGCGTGCCCGAAGTCAAACTTGTGTTACGGTGCCGCCAGGCAGTTAAACTGTCATCACTTAATTTTGATTTTTCTTTATTTCAGTTTTAACCAATGCTTTTTTATGTTTTCTGGTCAGGGTGAGAAAGTTTTCTTTTTGCCTTTTATTATAAATTTAAAAAACCATAGGTTTGAACATGAAAAAACAGCGAAAAAAGTCGCCCGTAAAATCTAAAGCGGCAACTGCTGATCATAAGAACCTGAAACCTAGTTTAGATCGCCGGCACATCTTAAAGTATATGCGCAACGGTACAATTGCCTTGGCAGCGATTGCAGCTGGCGGATATTTTGCAATGGATAAAGTACAAGCCACCTTAACAGAACATGATCTAAGCAAGCTTGGTAATGGAATCCCTGCTATTGTTCAAATCCATGATCCACAATGCCCAGTTTGTCTTGCATTACAACGTGAAACACGTGATGCTTTGGGTCACTTCAGTCAGGGTGATTTTGAATATATGGTTGCAAATATTCGGAGCCAAGAAGGCAGTGCATTTGCTAACAAATACTTCGTTCCACATGTAACCCTACTGTTATTTGACGGGCAAGGTACACTTGTTAAAGTTCTAAATGGCCCAAATAAAAGTGATTTCTTGCAAGCAGAATTCAGGGCCCACTTAAAGGCTTCAACTTAAAATCCGATCTCGACCCCGGGTAATTCCAATGCATTGACCAAATCACGCACTTCTTGACGCGCTGCAATATTTGACATGCTCATCGGTTCATCCGTAATTTCTGGCAAGTCCAGTAATGTCAATCCATTTGGGAAGAGTTCTTTAAAAATTACTCGGTCGGAAAACCCCGGGACCAATTTAAACCCGATACGTCGCGCCAGATCTTCCAACGCATCACCCACACGGCGCTTGTTCTTCATTGCAAGCGCGTGCATGCGATTACGGGTCACAAACCAGTTCATCGGTCGCGATCCGGTCTCAGCTCGTGCCTTACGCGCCTTCCAAACCATCTCAGAGTAAATCGAGGGCCCGATTACTTTATTGGTTTGCCCGTCAATCCTTGCTAGCAAATCAAAATCGACAAAACTGTCATTCATTGGCGTCACTAATGTATCGGCCATCGCATGTGTCAGCTCACTAAGCTGTGTGTAGTTGCCAGGACAATCCGCCACAATAAATTCATTGGTTTGATCAAGCTGTGCAATCCCATCCTGAAACGCACGTAATGTGGCGTTAAAGCCTGGCTCCATTCCTAGCTCACTGGGTTTTTTTAATACCGCTGTTTCAGGAAACGGTAAACGTGTTCCGGTGCGTTCAATATATAAAATACGATTTTGAATATAGCGTGTTAGCGTCTTTTGCCGTAAGTCCAAATCCAACGCACCAACTGTCTTACCCGACCGCAAAAGCGCGGTTAAAACATGCATTGCTGTAGTGGACTTACCTGATCCGCCTTTTTCGTTCCCGAAAACAATTATATGTGCCATTCACAACCCCATAGCCCGAATATAGTAGGCCTTTGCGCGACTATGCGTCATTGATCCCTTATTTACAATATTGTTTGTGGAATGAGAAGATATATAGACGCTAATAGGCAAGAAAAAAGCCGCTCCCAAGGACCGGCTTTTAAAAAACTTCGATAGTAGCTAGCGGTTCTAAAACCCCAGACCTTCATATTTTTTCTTAAACTTGGAAACACGGCCGCCGGCATCCATCAGACGCTGATTGCCACCTGTCCACGCCGGGTGCGCAGAAGGGTCAATATCCAACACAAGCGTAGAACCTTCTTCGCCGTAAGTCGAACGTGTTTCATAAGTTGAACCATCTGTCATTTGAACAGTGATCGTGTGATAATCCGGGTGCAATTCTTTTTTCATCTCGGGCTCCTGTTGCCAACTTGCCAGATACAATTGTTTACCAACGGCACCTGCAGTCTTGCGGAATTCTAAGACGCGCTTTTAGACCAGATATTCCACTCTTACAAGAGAGAAAAATCACCATAAATCAAGCTAATGCGACCAATCTCGTCGGATTTTCTGCAAGGCAGCAACCTCGGGTGAACTAGGCTGCGACGTATCTTTTGTTTTCGAATCGTTTTTGGGCTTAAACAACATCCCGAGGAAAACTATTTTCTCATCATTCAGCTTATTGACGTAGCGTTTATACGCCTTTGTTGCCACTGATGTATGCAGTGCAGTCAGAAAACTGATCGGGAATATAGTCGTAAAAAAGACCACCCCTGCTATGAAAAGAATGCTGTGTTCTTTTATTAATACGCCTGGATTCATTGAAACACCAAACATCATTGATGTGCCAAGCACTATATTTATAAGCAAGATCAGCAAAATAATATACCCAATACTTAGTGTTAGAACGCTAGACCAAAAATATAAACCGGCACCGGCGATCGGATCGAAATTAGATTTTCCATCCATTGATGCCGCCAAGCTAGACAATGGAATAGTAAAGAAAATTTGTAAAATTACAGATATAGCCAGAAAAATAGGTATTAATATTCCATAAGCAAGTGAAGCATTTTCCAGCCCTTTGCCAAAACTGATACTTCCCAACCCTTGCATCAAGACATCACCTAGATTGGCAGAAACCAAAGCGGTAACCTCTACATTCGGAACTAAGGCATGAATAATCGGGTACCAAATAAGCAAGCTTAAAGATAATGCAAAAAGGCCTAACCCCCATAAATACAGCGTGCCCTTGAAAAGAGTCGGAATTAAATAACCCATCTTCATCGGGTCACAGATATCCAAGGCCATCAAACCCAGACGTAAAGAAGATAAGTGAAAAAAACTTAAAACCGGCGCAGTGCAAGCTATCACCAATATTGCCACGGAAATCGGATCATTGCGTAACACCCAATAGATAAAAACAAGAAATATAATATAGATTGTGACTTCCATAAGAATAGGAAGGAATATTTTAAAGGTTAGTGAGTTTTTTCTAACTAGGAAATCAAACATTTTAGATCTTTGCCCCACATTTCACAAGCAATCCTTGTAATAGTACAAGGATAAGAAATATGTGTCAAAGTAAAAATAAAAAAGGCGACCCATTGGCCGCCTTTCGATAAATTATCTGGATTTAATTTATTCCGCAGATTTTGGCTTGTAGTTTGTCTGTTCCGCAATACGCGCAGATTTACCGCGACGCGAACGTAAGTAGTACAGTTTTGCACGGCGCACACGACCACGACGGATAACTGTAATGTTGTCGATGTTAGTAGAATACAGCGGGAACACACGTTCCACACCTTCTCCAAAAGAGATTTTACGCACTGTAAAAGATGCGGCAATTGTAGCCCCACTTTGACGTGCGATACAAACGCCTTCGTAATTCTGGACACGGCTGCGAGTGCCCTCAGTTACCTTGTAGCCTACACGTATGGTATCACCTGCTTTAAAGTCAGGGATGTCTGCGCCAAGGCTTGCAATTTGTTCAGCTTCTAGCTGTGCAATCAAGTTCATAATATTTTCCTTTGCTCGCCTTTTGGCGATGTTGATGTCCCGTCCTCATTGCTCTTGGTCTTCACCCGGGTCCGCATCCGCGCCCGCCAGAGATTAGGTCGACGTATTTAATTGCCGGCTTTCTAGATCGTTCGAATCGCATTCAGCGATGCATGTAATACTGCACGGGCAGAAGTAGTCCCGTCATCATACACCCGAAAATCTTTGGGCCTTTGGCATAAACATACCCGCGGGTGGCGAATCCGCTTATACCAAGTGACCGGGGTATAGGGCGGATAAGGTTATGAGGCAAGGGGGAATGGTAAGCCACGCGGTTCAGGTCGGCAGCAAATACATTCAACCCAGATTATGCGCATTCACCTGTGATCGATATGGTTAACGCCGCCAGTCTCGGCGTTCGCCCGTATCCACATGAATGAAATCGCGCCTAGGATACCACCCCACACCGCCATCACTTTCAGCGCGTGCTATTTCACGTAGCTTTCGTGTTGAAAACCCTGGCACACGTACATCCAGCGCTTTGCCCTCCATATGTAGGCTACCACGTGCACTGCCACGAATGGCATAGTTTGTAGCGCGCGTACGATAAGCCGAAGTAATCAATAATGGCCGGTCAGGTATATGTTTTTGAATACGACCAATAAGCTTGATCAAATCCAGATCCATTTCAAATACAGCATTCGCCCGCAGATCACGCATTAGATGATTCAGACGTTGTAATGCTTCAGTATCAACACGCTGCTTGAACAGGCCTTTATTTATTAGATCGCCTTGGAATGTTTCATTCGTGCGTTGACGTATTATATTAAGGTTAAAATCCTCACGTGCAAATACCGGCGAGGCAAGCGTGGTCAATCCAGCAGCGCTTGTACCTTGTATAAATTGTCGTCGTGACAACATTGGTATTTCCTCTACCTTCGCACATACCAAGATAAATCTAAACGTAAGAAGGCGTGCATTCATCATTTTTTGCTGCTCAAAGAAGGCCCAATGCACAGCGTCGGGCTCCTTTAACCCTGCATTATTGGATTGTCAGGTTTTTCTTTTAGATCGGCAACAATTAGCTGAGAACCTTACCTCGATATATATCCAATGTAGTGAGCGGCACTCGTATCTGAAATTATGCAAGCGCCTTTAAAAGCTGCCCCAACCGCTGAATACCCTGATCAATCACATCGCCATTCGCTAATGAAAAATTCAGCCGAATAGTGTTCGCCCCTAATCCGTCCGCAAAAAATGCCTGGCCGGGCACAAAAGCTACTCGCGCCGTTTGCAGCGATTTTATCAACAACTCGGCCCCATCAATATGCTTTGGTAAAGTCAGCCAAATGAACATACCTCCTTCAGGCTGTGTCCATTCAACCCCTTCTGGCATATATGTTGTTAGCGCTGCCAACATACGATCACGACGTGCACGATAGGCGGCACGGATCGTAGTCACATGGCTTTCAAACCCGCCGCGGGCCACCGCATTAATCGCCATCTGGTTTATGCTTGGCGTATGCAGATCAGAGGCTTGTTTAATTAAAACCATCTGTGCAATCACCGGCCGCGCGGCACAAACCCATCCGACACGCAGCCCTGGTGACAAAGTTTTGGAAAAGCTACCAGTATAAATCGTACGGCACGCATCAATTATGCCTTTACGTACAATCTCCAAAGCCAGAATCGGTGGGATCGCCTCGCCGTCATAACGCAGCGCCTGATAAGCAGCGTCTTCGATAATCGCGATATCCAGATCATCAGCTAAATCCAACAGATTTTGTCGCTCCTGACTATCCAACGTCACCCCGGTTGGATTGGCAAAATCCACAGATGTATATGCAAACTTTACCCGCCCTCCATTTTGTTTGGCAGTTTGCACATAATCTGCGGCGGTACGGTTTGTATTTGAGTACAACCGGTCATAATTCGGCTCATAAGCATTAAATGCACCTAAAGCACCAAGGTACGTGGGCCAACTAACAAGTGCTGTATCCTTTGGCGAGATCAGTAATTTACCTAAATAATCAAGAGCTTGTTGTGAGCCTGACGTGATCAAGATATTTTCAATATCACAAGGCACCCCGTCCTTGGCCATTTGATCACGTATCCACATGCGTAATGGCACGTAGCCCTCGCTAACAGAATACTGCAAGGCAGCTTCGGCATTATCTGCATTCAGAGCCTCGATATAAGCTTGCTGGAAAGCCTTTACTGGGAATAATTTAGGGTCAGGTATGCCACCAGCAAAAGAAATAATATCGGGTTGATCCAATATTTTCAGGATCTCTCGGATTTCAGAAGCCCTCATCCGCGTATTACGGCTGGCCAGCAGTGTTTTCCAATTCATCCGCAATCCCCTATTTCCATAGATTTGACCAACGGTGAGTGAATTATCAATATAAGTCAATATAGCTGACATAAATACTGTAAGTTACTTGTTGCCCTTACTGCCCAAGGTATAAGCATCCCACAAATCAGGGCGGCGGTCCTGTGTAATCTTTTCAGATTGCTCGTGACGCCATTTATCTACATTGCCGTGATGCCCTGACAATAAAACATCGGGTATCTTGTGTCCGCGCCATTCCGCAGGCTTGGTATATTGCGGATGCTCCAGCAAACCATCCGAAAAGCTTTCATCAATAGCACTGTCCTCATTGCCCAAAACATTGGGAAGCAAGCGAACTGTGGCGTCAATCAGAGCTTGAGCCGCAATTTCACCGCCTGTCAGAACGAAATCTCCAATAGAGATCTCTTGCACGTTATATTCTTCCAATACCCGTTCATCGACACCCTCAAACCGTCCACACAGCAGTGTCATACCTTGTGCTTTGGCAAAACCATGCGCCATCTTTTGCGTTAAGGGCTTGCCGCGCGGGCTCAGGTAAATCACTGGCCATGCGCATGGATCAACAGGTGTGCCACGCCGTGCATCTTCCAAAGCAGCCCCCACGACATCCGCTTTCAGCACCATGCCCGCACCACCCCCTGCAGGCGGGCTGTCAACATCTTTATGTTTGCCGATGCCATACCCGCGCAATTCAATCGTATCTAAGCTCCACAAACCTTCGCTTAGGGCCTTACCTGTCAGAGAGCCGCCTAAAACGCCGGGGAAAAGCTCAGGGAAAAGCGTAATGATCTTAACCTTCCACGCACCTTGAATATCAGGCGTATCCGTCATTAAAGCACGAGGCTTGCGGCTGGCACTCACAGCCAAACGGCCATGGGATTTCGCAGGTTTATCACGCATCCTTAGCCTCAGGAAATACGCCTTCAGGCGGATCAGTAATGATACGCTCAGCAAGCAAATCAACCGTTGGCACTGCGTCACGGGTAAATGGCAACAGCACAGTGTTTTTAATGCCCTTACCTGCGATTTCTAAAAAATCACCAGCGCCATGATCATGCACGGCCGTGACGTAGCCAAGTTTTTGGCCGCCCGTGTCATACACATCCAAGCCCACAAGGTCGGTATGGTAGAATTCATCATCAGGTAGGGATGGCAAATTTGCACGATCAGTATAAAGCTGCAGGCCCCTCAAGGCATCAGCCTGATCTTTATATTGCACACCTTTAATACGGCACGAAAACCCGCCTTTTACAGTTGCGACAATCCGAAGATCATAGTTTTCAGATCCGTCTTCATTTAAAAGCGGGCCATAGTTGGTAAGATCGGCGGGATGCGCACAAAAACTTTTTATGCGCAATTCACCTTTAATACCAAACGCACCTATTACAGTGCCAATACAGATCAGATTATTATCAGCCATAATCTACCTTTCAATCAGTGCTGCTAGTTGCGGTGCACGTGTTTCCCAGCCAACGCTTTCTAGTTCCGGCGTGTCAGTTTCTTCTTTTGGCCAGCCAACACAAAGATAAGCCACCAAAGACCAGTTATCAGGTAAGTTCAGATCATCACGTAATTTAATAGGGTCAAGTATCGACACCCAGCCCAACCCCAGCCCATAGGCCCGTGCTGCCAACCAAAAGCTCATGATTGCAGATACAACAGAATAGCGCCGCATTTCAGGCATGGTTTGCACCCCGATACCACTGCCTTTAACGGTGTTCTCTTCGCAAAATATTGCCAATTGAACCGGGGCCTCTTTCATACCTGACAGCTTTAGGGATGCGTAGGTTTCCGCTTGTTCACCGTCATAATCTGCCAACGCGTCTGCATTAGCCATCTTGAAATTACTTAAAGATTTCTGGCGGGCCTGCGGGCTGTTTACTGCCACAATACGCCATGGCTCAGACAACCCAACAGAAGGTGCCATGTGAAACGCGTCCAGACATTTGCGTAGTAGATCAGCGTCAACAGCATCTGGTTTGAAGTGGCGCACATCGCGGCGCCACTTCATCAATTCATATAACTCGGATTGGAAATCTTGCGAAAAGGTGCGCATGCCTACTCCAATGCCAAATATATTTACTCAGCTACAGCTTCTTCAGCCGCAGGTGCCTCAGCCGCAGCTTTAGCTGCTTCTGCCGCATCCGCTACTTTTTGCGCTTTTTCTTCAACACGTTCTTGCGCTTTTTTGCCCGGCTTGGCTTTTTCAGGGTTACTACGCTCTGTTTTCGTAACAACGCCAGCTGCTTCTAGAAAACGTGCAACACGGTCAGTAGGTTGCGCGCCTTCATTTAGCCAGTACTGTACACGTTCCATATCCAGTTTCACACGCTCTTCACTGTCTTTTGGCAAAAGCGGATTGTATGTGCCTAGTTTTTCAACGTAGCGGCCATCACGCGGCATACGGCTATCGGCCGCAACAACACGGTAAAATGGGCGTTTCTTAGAGCCGCCACGGGCAAGTCTGATTTTCATAGCCATGTTAATTCTCCTAAATGTGCTATTTTGGGCCTAAGCCCTATTCCTGATGTTTCTTATGATGTTGAATGACTTCGCTGATGACAAAGTTCAGGAACTTTGTCGCGAATTTCGGGTCAAGGTTAGCCCGTTGGGCTAAATCCTTAAGACGTTCTATTTGCAAGGCTTCACGCGCAGGGTCAGAAGGCGGCAAAGCGTGTTCCGCTTTCAGTTTACCTACTGCTTGCGTGTGCTTGAAGCGCTCCCCTAAAGAGTAGATTAGGATCGCATCCAACCGATCAATGCTTTCGCGGTGTTCAGCTAAAATTTCAGCGGCTTTTTCAGTGATATCGGTCATAATAATCCCCCCGGCGCTGGATGGCGGTAAATCAGACACGGTTCATCTTCTTTAGGTTTTTTTGCCTTCGGATCGTGCACTGCGCCCAAGCGTTCGGCCAATTTAATCGAACGTATATTTTCCGGTGCAATATAGCTGACAACTGTATCCCACCCTAAGCGGGTATAGGCATCATGGCGGGCAGCAAATGCGGCTTCATAAGCAACCCCCTTACCTTCAGAATTGCCGAATATCATCCAGCCAATTTCAGTTTCAGGCCAGTCATCAGGAAACCAGGGGCCGACCAAGCCAATAGCAGTATCATCATTTTTTTCAGTAACCGCCCACATGCCAAAACCACGCATATCCCAATGCCCCAATTCTGTAGCAAAACTACGGAAAACCTGACCGTCAGTCACATCACCATAAATATGTTTCAACCCACCTGCAGTGGCAAAAGCCTTGAACGGGCCAAAGTCAGCTGCTTTGGGTTGGCGCAAAATCAGACGGTCTGTTTCTAGAATATGTGTCATTTCTTTTTCCCAAACCCTGACAGCCCAAGCGGTAATTCACCACCTAAACCGGGCAACCCACCACCGCTGCCAAACCCGGGCAGTTTACCCATTTTCTTGGCAGCCTCTTCCATCGCTTTTGGATCCAGTGCAGAAGGGTCCATGCCGCTTGGCATCTCAGGCATACCACCGCCTTTGCCCAGCATACCGGCCATGGCTTGCTTCAACATACCACCCTTACCCATCTTTTTCATCATATCGCCCATCTGGCGTTGCATCTTCAAAAGCTGGTTCAGTTCAGGAACTGTCAGACCTGCGCCGGCAGCCACTCGTTTCTTGCGGCTGGCTTGCATGATTTTTGGATTGGCACGTTCCATTTTGGTCATTGATTGGATCAAAGCGACCTGGCGTTTGAATACTTTGTCATCAACCCCGCCTGCGTCTTCAATCTGTTTTGACATTTTCTTCATGCCAGGCATCATGCCCATAACACCTTGCATACCGCCCATTTTCATCATTTGTTCAAGCTGGCTTTTCAGGTCGTTCATGTTGAACTGACCTTTCTTGAACCGCTTCATCATCCGTTCGGCTTGTTCGGTCTCAATGGTTTCTTGCGCCTTTTCAACCAGTGAAACAATGTCGCCCATGCCCAGAATGCGGCCCGCAACCCGTTCTGGGTGAAACTCTTCTAACGCATCAAGTTTTTCGCCAAGACCGACAAACTTAATCGGCTTGCCAGTGACTGCTTTCATCGACAGTGCAGCACCGCCGCGCCCGTCGCCATCCATACGGGTCAAAACCACCCCTGAAATGCCGACTTTTTCATCAAAATCGGCCGCCACGTTCACCGCATCTTGGCCCGTCAGCCCATCAACCACCAGCAGCGTTTCACGCGGATTAGCAACGTCGCGCACCGATTGCACTTCGTTCATCAAAACTTCATCGATATGCAAGCGACCTGCAGTATCAAGCATGTAAACATCATAACCACCCAAAGTGGCTTGTTGCTTAGTGCGTTTAGCGATCTGTACTGCGTTTTCACCTTTGACAATTGGCAATGTGTCCACGCCAATCTGATTGCCCAAAATCGCCAATTGCTCCATTGCGGCCGGCCGATTAGTGTCCAAGGACGCCATCAAAACTTTTTTGCCTTCACGTTCTTTCAAACGTTTTGCCAATTTGGCGGTTGTCGTGGTTTTACCGCCGCCCTGTAAGCCGACCATCAAAATAGGTGCCGGCGGACTATCAACCTTCAACCGCCCTGCGTTTGCATCGTCGCCAGATAAAAAATGCACCAGTTCGTCATGAACAATTTTCACAACCTGCTGGCCCGGCGTTACAGATTTAGTAACATTTTGCCCTGTGGCTTTTTCATGAACCGCTTTAACAAAATCGCGCGCTACAACCAGTGAAACATCCGCTTCCAGCAAAGCCACACGCACTTCGCGCAAAGCAACCGAGACGTCTTCTTCTGACAAAGCTCCCTGACGGGTAAGCTTATCAAAAACGCCTGAAAGGCGATCGGATAGATTTTCAAACATTCCAGCGGACCCTTTCGACCGTTACAAATTGCATCATTATAAGAAGTAAACCGCCAAACGCAAAACACACCAGTGGGCGAAACTCGCTGACTGATGATGATCCTTAGACCAGAAGTTTGGCACTTCTTCATGGATTAGACAGCTTGTAGGGGGAGGGCAGATCAGAGTCAAGAACGATCAGTTGATCTATGTTTTCTGTGGGTCGTGCCATGGTCCGTTCACTTTTTCACCCGGTGCATCAATCCGTTCAAACGTATGCGCTCCGAAATAATCCCGCAGACCTTGGATCATATTCGCCGTTGAACGCCCGGTGCGACGCATGTTGTGGTAGTTCAGCGCGGCGGTAAACGCAGGCACCGCATGGCCGTTTTCCAGCCCAAAAGAGGCAACCGCTTGTAATGCAGGCGCATTCACTTTCATATGCTCTTGAAACACTGGCGACAGCACCAAGTGCTTTTCGGAACTGTTATCAAACACATCGGCAATTTCATCCAAAAACACCGACCGAATAATGCAACCAGCACGCCAGACCCGTGCGATAGCAGCCAGATCAAGATCCCACTCAAACTTTTCAGATGCCCGCGTCAATACCTCAAACCCCTGCGCGTAAGCGCAAATCTTTGCCGCGACCATGGCGTGCTCCAAAGCTTTCAAAGCCTCGTTCATGGATGTTATGTCTTTAGGAATGGGTTTTGGCGAAGCGCCAAACACAGTTTCCATCTGCAATCGTATTTCCAGATCAGCTGAAATATTACGTGCCTCAACTGCTGCTGCCATCATGCTTGCAGGTGCGCCCAAATGCAAAGCTTCAATCACTGACCAGCGCCCTGTGCCCTTTTGGCCTGCCTTATCCAGAATAACATCCAGCATATCCGCACCGGTTTTTGGATCTTTAGCTAAAGCAACCTCGGCAGCGATCTCAATCAAATATGAATTTAGCGGCCCATCCATCCAACCTTGAAAAACCTTGCCGATTTCCTGTGCAGACATTCCCAAACCATTTGCCATTACCCCATAAGCCTCGGCAATCAACTGCATATCCGCGTATTCAATACCATTATGTAACATCTTGATGAAATGCCCAGAACCACCGGGCCCAAACCAGTCACAACACGGCATACCTTTGTATTTCGCCGCACTATCTTGCAAAGGCCCTTTAATCCGCGCCCAGCTTTCGCGTGAACCACCC
>JQIA01000031.1_pt1 | contig 55166 bp, 48 predicted proteins | sample 811431 | NCBI WGS metagenome assembly JQIA01 (sample SAMN02998118, study PRJNA258478) | marine sediment metagenome | biome: marine; feature: seafloor; material: sediment; isolation source: oil-polluted sediment collected from 3 locations (0.5 km, 0.7 km and 0.9 km)... | place: USA: Gulf of Mexico ...
GCAACACATAAGCCCCACTGAAGTTTGACGCAGAGATTGCGGAAAAAGGCCATTTATGGATGGAAACTAATTAAGGTTCAGGAGGCTGTAGATGTTTAAGAATATGAGTATCAAGCTGAAGATAATGCTCAGTGTTGTCGTAATCGTTGTCGCAATGATGAGTATTTCCGTTATGATAAGTACGCGTATCTCATTTGATACTATCTATGGGCGAATTATTGACAAGGAAGCACCAGCCAGTGTGAATTATATTGCTGAAACATTTGAATCAAAGATAGGCCAGGCGTTAAGTGTTTCAAATCTGGTGGCTGATAATCCTCATCTTGCTGCATGGCTGAGCGGTGGCGAAAAAGAAGAGAGCCGGGAGCTTGCAATTAACTTTCTGAAAGAAGTAAAAAAGCAGGGGGCCGATTTTGTGTTTATGGTAACAGCCACTGGAAAAAATTATTATACCCATGAGGGGCTTTTTAAAAAAGTCAGTGAAGATAATCCTCGTGATAACTGGTTTTTTTCGACCCTAAAGGGTGGGCAGAAAGTTAGTATTAATATTGATGTTGCAGAAGATACCAAGGCGCTGATGGCCTATATCAATATTCTTATGGGACCGGTTAACAGTCCTTATGGCGTTGCGGGCTGTGGTATAAATCTTGAATCGCTTTCAAAACAGCTTTCAGAAATGAATATTACTGAAAACAGTATTTGTTATCTTATCGGGGCTGACGGCGCGATAAAGGCACATCCGGACAACGATTTTATTAAAGAAGGGAAAAATATAAAAAATATTGATGACCCTGAATATAAATCGAAAGTTGCCGGGAGTATTCTTGGATCAGATGAAGGGCATATTGAATATACGAATAATAAGGGAATCGATATGCTTGTGGTTTACAAAATCATCCCATCTACAGGCTGGAAAGTTGTTACTGAAATTCCAAAAAAAGAGCTTGGTAAGGGGCTGGGCAAAATCAAGGCTGTTTCAACAGGCATGCTTGTTGGGTTTATTATTGTGCTTATCATTGTATTAAATATTATTCTTAGCGTCGTGTTAAAATCGGTCAAAAGGACAGCAGAAGCCCTGAATGATATTGCACAGGGCGACGGTGATCTGACAAAACGGCTTCAGGTGATTTCCAGGGACGAAATCGGTGATCTTGCAATAGCCTTTAATCTTTTTCTGGATAAACTTCACGATATCATAAAGGAAGTTATCGGGCACAGTTCCCAGGTTAGCGATGCATCCACAAAAATGCTTGATATTTCAACGGCCGTTTCAGGAGAGACAGAATCGACCTCAAAGATGACAAATAATATTGCTGTATCTGCAGACGATGTTAATTCGGGTGTCAGCTCCGTTGCTGCTGCTATGGAGGAAGCGAGTACCAATATAACAATGATTGCAAGTAGTGTTGAAGAGATGAGCGCTACGGTGAGTGAAATAAGCGCACGGACGGCTGAAGTCAGTTCAATCTCTCAAAATGCAGTCAGCATGTCACATACGACATCGTCTCAAATTCAGGCATTGGGCGAATCTGCACAGGAAATAGGGCGTGTTACCGAAAGTATTACAGATATTTCTGAGCAGACCAATCTGCTTGCCCTCAATGCGACAATTGAAGCAGCACGTGCCGGTGAGGCCGGAAAAGGGTTTGCTGTTGTTGCAAGCGAGATCAAAGAACTCGCTAATCAGACAGCTCTGGCTACTAATGAGATAAAAGATAAAATTTCCGGTATTCAGAGTGCTACAGGAAGCTCAATTGAAAACATAGAAAAAATTAACAATATAATCAACGAAATCAACGATCTGATAACGACAATCGCCGCAGCAATAGAAGAACAGACCGTTACCAGCCAGGAAATATCGAACAATATTGCTCAATTGTCTGAAGGTGTCTCTGAGACCAATGAAAACCTTTCAAGCAGTTCTGCTGCGGTTGCTGATATCAGCAAGGAGACGGATTCTGTAAACCAGTCTGTCTCAGAACTTGCTCAAAGTGGTGTGACACTTTCTGAAAATGCTGAACAGCTTGCAGGTCTTTCAGATGAGTTGAAGGGACTTATGGGCGCGTTTAAAGTGTAAGATAATTAAAATTTATCATCCAACCCCATATCTACCTGTAAGCGGACATTGTGGGGGGAGCTCTTCACACTTTATCTGACCACCGATTGCCTGCCGTAGTCGATGCCAAGCTTCGTCATTCTGTTTCTAAGGGTGCTTGGGTTCAGGCCTAATAAGGCGGCGGCACCATTTTCCCCTTTGACTTTTCCATTGGTTACCTGCAGCGCTGTTTCAATGTGTTGCTTTACGATCTTGTCAAGTGATTCAACCCCCTGTGTTTCAGCCGCAATAACAGGGGCGATTGTTCTGGGGACATTTTTTTCAGGTTCATCAAAGATCAGGACAGATGACAGGCCTGATGCTGCACTTCTTATCAGTGCACGTTCTATAACATTCTCAAGCTCTCTGACATTGCCCGGCCAGCCGTATGATTGAAGCTTTTCAATACTGGTTTGGGTCGGTGTTTTTTTGGGGTGAATATTCATCTCCTTTGATTTTCTCTCAACAAAATAATGAACCAAAGCCGGGATATCCATTGTCCGATGCCGGAGGGGCGGGATGGTGATGGGGAAGACATTCAGCCTGAACCAGAGGTCTTCACGAAATTTTTGGGATTTTATCATCTCCTCAAGGTTACGATGGGTCGCTGCAATGATCCTGATATCAACCGGAATCGGTTTTGTTCCGCCGACCCGCTCTATCTCTTTTGTTTGAATAACCCTGAGCAGCCTGATTTGCGCCTGCAGGGGGAGTTCACCAATTTCATCAAGAAAAATTGTTCCGGTGTCTGCCCGTTCAAAGCGGCCTCGTTTCCTTTCATTTGCGCCTGTAAAAGCCCCTTTCTCATGGCCAAAGAGTTCACTGTCAATAAGCGATTCCGGTATTGCACCGCAGTTTACTTTGATAAAGGGGCCAGTGGCTCTTGGTGATGAGTAGTGAATTGCATTTGCAATAACCTCTTTTCCCACGCCGGTTTCACCTAAAAGGAGCACCTGGCTTGAAAGTGGTGCAACCTGATGAACCATGTCCATTACATCCTTCAGGCCAAATTTTTGCCCGATAATTTCGTCACCTGCAATATGGTGCAACTCTTTGTTCAGGTAACGGTTATCGTCGGTCAGCAGATCTTTGAGGCGCAGAACTTCCTGATGCTTTAAGGTGTTTGAAATAGCAATTGCAAAGGGCTCATGAAGCAGTGAAAAAAGGCGGGCATGTTCTTCATTATATCGATCCGGCCCGTTGGCCATCAATGCCACGACTCCCAGTTTTTCCCCTTCAATAATAAGATGGAGTACCAGATAAGATGCATCAGGTTTCCCCATGCTTTTGTGGACAAGTCTTCCGATGGGATGGGTCTCAGGGGTGTTGATAATGTGGACGCCTGGGCCGCTGTTTTCTTTGATAAAATCAAGTGCTTCCTGATCCAGCGGTACCGGGCCCTGCAATCGGTTTCCATGAAATTCAATATCAGAAATCATTGCAAGGTCTCTGATTGCATCAATTTCTTTGTCATGAATGTTCATGTTAATGGCATTAGCAGGCAGTATAGTTTTGAAATAATCAAGGCATTCAGCAAGAACGGTATTTATATCCAGACTGCCGCAGATTCGCATGGTTGCCTGATGGAAAAAATCCATATCATTTATAGTCATTTAAATTCCTTTTAAAAAAGTGCGAAATAAGGTCCATAATAGCACAGGGTGCCAAATGTTGCACAATAAAAGTGCAACATATCACACTATGGTGTTTTGTGGATTGTAATATGTTGAAATTATTGATGTTGGTGGGTTGGCATGGTTCTGGCTATATCATCAGTCAGACTATTAAAAGGATGATTATGAAAATGCATAAGCCAAATTATAACTGTGTGGAAGTCATAGGACTCAGATTATTTAAACCTGAACTCAGGGATTCTGTAAGGGGGCTGTTTAATGATCTGTCTGCATGCAGCCGCTTGAATGCCGGGGATGAAGCTGTTGAACTGGCTCTCTATTGCCATGCCGGAATAGCTTCTGACTGGAAGCTTATTATTTATCGGAACTCGGTTGAGAAGGCGCCACAGAAATCTGGTATTGGCCATCATCTTGCTACTGCATTATCAGCATTCGGGCTCATTCATCATGCCGTTTGGGCCCGCGAAGGAAATATCATTATCAGTTCAAAAAGTAATAATTAAGGAAGGAGAGACGTATGAGAGAGAAGAGATTCATGAAGGTGTTAACGGTTTTTTTTATGGTGATTTCATCAGCCGCCGTTCTGGCAGTAAGCGGCTGTGGTAGTGCCGATGCAGAAAACAGCATGGACATTACGACTACTCGCCCTGTCAGAGCAGAGATTCTGAATGCATCACCTTCGGAAAGAATCATTATTTTTCCGGGCAAGGCAAAAGCGCAAAAAGATGTAAGTCTCTCATTTCGGGTGGGCGGTCCGTTAACAGAACTTCGTGTGGATGACGGTATGAAAGTCCTTAAAGGTGACCTGATAGCGCAGATTGATACCAGAGATTTTAAGATCCGGGTAAAAACCCTTGAGGCAAAGCTCGCAGCATCAAGAGCACAATATAAAGAGGCCAAAAGGCAGTATGAGCGTTACGGCAATCTTGTGAAAGCCAACGCAGCTTCAAAATCGGTCTATGATCAGGTCAAAGCCGGATTTGAGATGGCCGAAGCACAGCTTGACGGGGATACCAGAACCCTTGAATCCGCAAGGAATGCCCTTGGTGATACAGGACTTTACGCACCCTTTAACGGGTATGTCCACACTGTTCTTGTAGAGAATCATGAAACAGTTCAACAGGGTCAGCCTGTTGTCAGTCTTGTTGATATCACGCGCATGGAAGTCGATATCAGTCTGCCGGAGGCGCTGCTTTCCGAAGCGGGTAACTTTACAGCATTTCAATGTTCGTTTGGTGCATTGCCGGGAGAGAGTTATTCTGCAGAGATTAAAGAAATCGGCAAGAAACCGAACGCATCAAACAGCAGCTACCCCTTAACACTGATATTGAATAAACGTAAAGCCAACGGTATTCGTCCGGGGATGGCCGCAGATGTTTATGTGACTCTTAGCTCTAAAAAAACAGAGAATCGTTTTATTATCCCTGTCTCTGCACTGGTGAATATCTCCCTTAGCGAAACCTGTGTCTGGATCCTGAATAAACCAAAGGGTGTTGTAGAGAAGAGAATCGTTAAAACCATTGGGCTTTTAAAAGGCGGGGTTGAGATAGAAGGTGGTGTTTTTGAAGGTGAATGGCTTGTAACAGCCGGTGCTCATCATCTTTCGGAAGGGCAGTCAGTTCGGTTACTGGAGAAGGCTTCAATGACGAATATAGGAAAGGTACTATAAAAAAGAAGTCAGCTGTTTAAGTCTGAAGTGGTAACACAGAATTGGAGAAATAAATGAAATTAGCAGAATATTCAATTAATTATAAATCGGTAGTATTGTTCTTTACCGCATTGATACTTATAGGGGGGATCTTTTCCTATCAAAAGATGGGGAAGCTTGAAGATCCGGAGTTTACAATAAAAACTGCGGCAATCGTTACCCCATGGCCCGGAGCGTCTCCCCATGAGGTCGAGCAGCAGGTGACAGATCTTATCGAAAAAGCGGCACAGTCAGCTGATGAGGTTGAGCATATCCGGTCAATTTCCAAGGCCGGTGTATCGATTGTCTATGTCGATTTATATGAAAAGAACAGGACTGCAAAGGTTCAACAGTTATGGGATATTCTTCGGCGTAAAATTGAAGGTGTTCAGCATGAACTGCCTGCCGGCGCGTATCCATCTGCTGTTTATGACGATTATGGGGATGTTTACGGCATTTACCTTGCTTTAACCGGTGACGGATTTACCAATGCGGAATTGCGGCGGTATGCTGATTATCTCCAGCGGGAGATTCTTCTGGTAAAAGATGTTTCCCGAATTCAGCTTTTTGGTGTTCAGACTGAAACAGTGACTATCGATATTCCCATGGCAACTGTTTCAGAGTTAGGAATCAATCCCGGGGCGATTATTTCAACGCTTGGGAGTCAGAATTCTATCGTTGACTCCGGTGCTGTAAACAATGGTGCCAGTCGAATACGGGTTGCAGCAACAGGTGATTTTAGATCTGTTTCTGATATCGAATCCCTTATGATCCAGGGGCGGGGGGGAGAACAGTTTCATCTAAAGGATATTGCAGATATTTCAAGAGGGGTCGTTGAACCTTCGGAACCCATGATGCGATATATGGGAAAACCGGCTATCGGTATTGCCATATCGACCTCAACCGGTGCTAATGTTGTTACAATGGGTGATGCTGTTCAGAGCCGGATTGATGAGCTGATGCAGGAACTCCCGGTCGGAATAAATCTTGACGGGGTATATTATCAGTCCCGGTTTGTAAAAGAGGCAATTAACACATTTGTTGTTAATCTGGCCCAGTCTGTTGCCATCGTCGTTATTGTTCTTCTTATTACCATGGGAATCCGGAGCGGCTTTTTAATTGCCAGCGGACTTGTTCTTTCGATTATGGGAACCCTGATCGTCATGTTGCTTTGGGGTATTGATCTTCAACGAATTTCGCTTGCCGCACTGATTCTTGTGATGGGGATGATTGTCGATAATTCCATTGTGGTAACAGACGGCTCTTTGATAAGCCTCCAAAAGGGTAATAAAAGACGGGCATCAATGGTAAATCCTGCTGCAGAGACAGCATGGCCGCTGCTTGGTGCTACAGTGATTGCTGCGCTTGCTTTTATGCCGATCTATTTAAGTCCGAACAATGCCGGTGAGTATTGCGCCAGCCTGTTCCAGGTTGTATCGGTTGCTCTGGTTATTTCCTGGTTGCTCTCCATGATTCAGACACCGGTCTTTAATTATATGATGTTAAAGGTCAAGGATTCTGGTGGCAAGGGGGTTGATGAACTCTACTCCGGACGACTTTACACTGCATACAGAAAAATACTGGAATTTTCTCTGAAACATCGTGCTGCAGTATTGATATTTATGGTTATTCTCCTCGTCGGTACCGGCGGACTTTTTAAATATGTGCCAAAGAATTTCTTTGCAGATTCCGATAAGGCTCAGTTTCTGATTGACTACTGGCTGCCGCAGGGCACAGCCATTGAACGGACGTCAGATGATTTAAAGGAGATTGAATCTTATCTTAAAGGGCTGCCGGAGATTAAGAACTATACAACCTGTATCGGTTCCGGTTCGCCACGATATGTTTCAACCATTGCACCTGAACCTGAAAATCCCTCCTACGGGCAGATCATCATTAATGTTCATGATTACAAAACGATTAACAGTCTGATTAAAAATATTGAGGGCTGGATAATAAACCGGTTTCCTGACTCAGAACCCAAAGCAAAGCTGCACATTAACGGGCCGAGTGCCGATTACAAAGTTGAAGCAAGGTTTTCAGGACCTGACCCGGCTGTTTTAAGGCATCTTGCCGGACAGGTGAAAACGATCATGAAAAATGAACCACTTGCAAAGAATGTAAGAGATGACTGGCGACAACGTGTTCCGGTGATGACACCAGTCTATTCTCAGAAAAAAGCCAGAGAAGCCGGTATTGAAAGACGCGATATTGGAACAGCCATTAAGGGGATTACAGATGGTGTGATCGTCGGACAATACAGGGAAAATGACAACCTGCTTCCGGTTGTGTTCAGAGTGAAAGAAGCATCTGATGTTTTTTCAGGGTTTTCAAATACACCGGTATGGGGAAATGGCCCCTCCGCAGTGCCACTTGGCCAGGTAACAGATAACACTGAAATAATATGGGAAGATCCGATTGTCAGACGGTATGACAGGCGGCGTGCTATCAAGGCACAATGCGATACGGATGGTGTTACATCTGATACGGTGCTTTCTTCAATCAGAGAAAGCGTGGAATCGATTCCTTTGCCTCAGGGTTATGCCCTCAACTGGGCAGGCGAATATGACCTCTCCACTAAAGGGAATGCCGGCGTTCAGAAAAACCTTCCACTGGCGCTTTTATTGATGGCAATGATTCTTGTGGCACTCTTTAACGGTTTTAAACAACCGCTGATTATTGCTCTTGTTATTCCCCTTGCCCTTATCGGAATGGTGGTGGGACTTTTTTTAAGTGGGCAGTCCTTCGGATTTCTTGCCCTTCTTGGCGCCTACAGCCTTATCGGTATGATGATAAAAAATGCAGTGGTTCTGCTTGATCAGATCAATATCGAAATCAGAAACGGAATGGATATGCTCGATGCTGTTATTTCTTCAGGGGTAAGCAGGATGAGGCCGGTTATGATGGCGTCATTCACAACTATTTTTGGCATGCTACCGCTTTTGGGTGATGTCATGTTCAGATCAACTGCCGTAACAATCATGTTCGGGCTGGCATTTGCATCTGTTCTTACGCTGGTAGTTATTCCAGTGCTTTATACACTGTTTTATAAGGTTGATGTGAAAGTTTTAGGGCGATAACTTAACAGGATGAGTAAGATGAAAATAAGAAGACTTTTGATAATGATTATTGCAGGGGGGAGCTTAATTTGTTCCTCCATACCAGGTATTGCAGAAGAAAAAACATTTACAATAGAAGAGGCGGTGGCAGAAGTATTTACAAATAATCCTCAGGTAAAGCAGGCAGAAAATCTTGTTAAGAGTGCAAAAGAATCTCTAATTATAGCAAGAACAGCATTTTTGCCGAAAGCGTCAATGAATTACGCTTACACAGGCCTTAGCGATACGCCTGTTATGAAACAGGGCGGTATTGACGTTCCTGCGGCACATGACAACCAGTATCACTGGGATGTAAGTCTGGTTCAACCCCTGTTTACCGGCTTTGCGCTCTCTTCACAGTTAAAGCTTGCAAAGCTTGATCTGAATACACGTACTGTGGAAAAAGAACAACAGTATATTGAGCTTGCCAAGGAGATCAAATCTGCCTGCTATAATCTTCTTCTGGCAAATAAGATGTTTAATGTAGCCATGGAAGAGGTTGAGGCGCTGACCTCTCACAGGGATGAAGCCCGACAGTTTTATACACAGGGGGTGATTCCAAAAAATGATCTGTTGAAATCTGAAGTGGCTCTCTCTTCGGCAATTCAAAGAAAAGAAATTGCTGACGCAGCCGCAAAAAATGCCATGGCGTTTGTTAATATGCTGATGAATGCAGAATTGATGCGGCCTGTTTCCATTGTTGATATTGATGAGACTCTTTTTCAGAAAAAATATGATTACGCAGCACTTTCAAAACAGGCCAAAAAGAATCGTCCTGAATTGATTGCCCTTAAACAGAGTCTTGCAAAGGCAGACATCGGCAAAACGCTTGCACGAAGCGGTTACTATCCTGAAGTTGCTATGATTGGACAATATGAAAGAAATGGTGATTCACCGTCAATGTCTGATAATGATTATTCAAATGAGTCAAACACCAGCTTAACACTTCAGGCAAAGTGGACATTTTTTGAATGGGGAAAAACAAAAGCCGATGCTAACAAGGCTACCCATGAAAAACGTGCGCTCAAAGAGGCAATGAAAACTGTTGAGAATGCCGTCTGCCTTGAAGTGAATTCTGCGCTTTTAAATTTAAATGTTGCCGGAAAAAATATCACAACCGCAAAGAACTCCCTTGAACAGGCAAAAGAGAACTGGCGAATTACAAAGGCCCAGTATGCTGAACAGATTTCGACATCAGCAGATGTTCTTGATGCCCGGACTTTTTTAACCAGTGCAGATTCAAATTATTATGGCGCTCTTTATGGGTATTTAATATCTTTTGCAGAACTTGACAGAGCTGTCGGGAGACGATAATTAGTGTCAACGCAAAGCCCGGGAGACCCAACGTGACCACTTTCCTCTTCTTCAAGTGGTTTCGCTTCCGGGTTTTGTTATTTTTAAGAGTTCGGCTCTCATCTGCATATAACGCCAACAATCCTTTCGCTTTTATTCGGCTCAGAGAAAAGAACTTCTTGTACTTCGAACGGGACCTGTGATAATCCAGCGGTTAGAAAAAATAAAGGTAAGGGGAAACAGTGTGTTAGGAACTATTGTAAATGTTTTGGCAATCGTCGGTGGCAGTGTAACGGGGCTTTTATTCAGCAGGGGTATTCCTGAAAATTATAAGGAAACAGTCCTGAACGGTATTGGCTTATCGGTGATTCTGATCGGTCTTAAAAGTGCATTTGTCTCTGATAATCTCATGATCGTCATCATTTCCATCGTTATTGGCTCTCTTGCCGGTGAGTTTATGAAAATCGAAGATAAACTGGAATCCCTTGGGACGCTTCTTGAAAAAAAGATGGCATCAAAATCAAAAAATGGTGAAAACAGTACCTTCGCAAAAGGGTTTGTCACATCAAGCCTTGTCTTCTGTGTGGGATCCATGGCGATTGTCGGCTCCCTTGAAAGCGGTCTTACCGGTAATCATCAGACCCTGTTTGCAAAGTCAATTTTAGACGGGATCACTTCCATCATATTTGCCTCAACAATGGGTATTGGGGTTATGTTTTCCTCACTTGCTGTTCTCATTTATCAGGGGGCCATTACCCTTGGCGCTTCTTTTATGAAGATCTATCTTGTTCCGGAGACGGTTCAGCATATGACCTCAGTGGGCGGTCTCCTTATTGGTGCCATCGGTTTAAATATGCTTGATATTACGAAAATCAGGGTCGGGAATATGCTGCCGGCGATCTTTATGCCCCTTTTGTACTATGGTGTATGCCTGTTCCTGAAATAAAAATCGGGAAGAATTAAAGCCCTGTAGGGTTGGATTAAGTATTGCAGAAATGGGGTCTGCCCGAAGGAAACTCAAGCCCCTCCTCATAGACTTTTGTCAGAGTCTCTTTGCCTTTTGCGGTATTTAATCGGCGTCGTTTTCATAAATTTCGGGAAAACCCGGTTGAAGGTTCTTAAACTTTCAAAACCTACTGAAAAGGCAATATCAATAATTTTTTCATCTGTTTCCCGTAACCTTTTAGCCGCCTGATTTATTCTTAGGTTGTAAATATAATCGCCGAGTTTTATTCCTGTAAATTTTTTAAATTGCTTGCCTAAATTATCGGGATGAACACCGACTGATTTTGCAAGTATCATTCGATCTAATTCATCAAGATAGTTTTTATCAATAATACGGATGACTTCTTTTATTTTTTCCTCAGTTTTCGATGACATTTCACTGGTCTGTTTTTGATTTAATGCCTGTTCAAGTTGTTTATTAAGAAAACTGTTATCAATTATATAATTTTCTAGGGTTGAATTAAGGCCATCCATTTCTGTCGCAATATTAATAAACCTTGAAACTAATACAAGGGAGGTACCCGCATAAAGGAACAGGGCGCCTATATGAAAAAGCATCACTGAATAGGGTGCATTCATAAACCCGACATCAAAAGCAAAATATTTCATTAAATAGAGATAGCCGTCGTGAAGAGAACAAATAATAACAACGATACCAAAAAAACTGAAAATACGTGCGTCAGGTCTTTTCAGGATTAAAGCTGAAATATGGCATGATATATTGTAAAAACCGATTAAACATGTCGTTATTATAAATATTGTCCCATAAAATCTTATGGCGTTCTCATTGATATCAAATATGCAAAGAATGAAAAATATTGCACAATAGGCCCATAAAACCTTTTCAAGTATTTTTCTTTTAAGACCATAAATACGGTGTAGAAATATAGGGTGAGCGACATTTAACACAATCCATGAGAGCATGATTAATTTACTGCGAAAAACATGATCCGGATAGATATTCAGGCCGATACATGTTTCAAGAATAACAGGCAGGCCGGCGGCAAGCTGAAGACAATAATAAAAATACTCTTCAACATCGGGCTTTTTGTAATAAAAAATATTGAAGATAATAAATAAAGATATTCCAACCCCAATAGCGATATAACCCAAAGTTATCTGAAAAAAATTAAATGCTTTTTCATACTTTTCACAATCCTCTCCGGATGCGACAGCCATATAGCCCTGGATTTCGCCGGTCTGGTTGTATGAAACACGAACAGCAACGACATTTTTTACTTCACTTGTCAACAGCATGTCAGGCAAAAGGTAACGTCTTGTATAATTCCATCTGGAAAACGTCTCTGGTGGAAATGAACCCGTATTGCCCACTTTTATTCCATTTACATACGTTTCATCAGCATTTGCAATCCGGCCTAAAATTATGCCTGTTTTTCCATTATAAGAAACAGTTTCAAAGGACTTTCTTAACCAGCAGATCCCTTTTACTTTACCTGTTTTATTAATTGAATGGTGTATAAATTTTCCGGGAAGCGTTACCTTATCCCAGTCAGAATCGTCAAAATCAGGGTTTGAAAATGTTTGTGAATCATTAAAGGAAATTTTCCACTCCCCCTCAAGTGGCACAATTTTTTCAGGTGGGCTGATTCTGGAAAAAAAACATGCCGTTATAACAATTATAACTATCAGAGATGAGGTGGCCGTGATGCCATACAAGAGTTTAACGAAAATATTTTGAATGAATTTTGTACTAAATCGCATCGCTAAACTCCGGTGGTCTTAATAAAAAAATATATAAACGTATCGTTGTATCTATTTGAAATTAAAATGTATGATTAAGCATGGTTGTACGTGTTGGTAATCAAAGCCTGTACATTCGTTGTTTTGTTTTTGTCACAATTTTAAGCACAGTTTTTGGCGAGTTTCACACTCGAAAAAACCAACCAAAGAAGACATTACATATCCGGTCGGGCATTCTAATTTTACGTTAATGCTGTAAATATCAACATCATTTACGGTAATTAGTATCTTTTTTAAATTGTTTTTTCAATTAGAATCTGTAAACCATTTTTGGGCATTAGTAATATTTTTATTCCACGTACGAAATTTATTTGACTAAAATTATTCAAAGATGTATTTCAATTTGTATCTTTACGTCGTGTCCGGGGGGATTACGGAAGTATAATTGTTTGACTGTCATGATTGAAGGGAGTTGTGGCGGTAGTATGGAGTGTTGTATTTGCCTTACTTAGGTGCGGGCTCCGAAAAAACGCAGCTGTTTGTAGTGCTGTATCCCACTAATACGGCGTCTACGCCGTTTACACCCCCGGGATTTCATCACCAGATATGTTCGTTTTCTTCGAATCCGGCAAAATTTACCTGATAAAAATAAGAGCAAATGGACAAACATGGGGATTGGCTCCTGTTTTTTTACAAATTGAGAGGGTAATATTATGATTATTTGGAGAGGTGCTGGTTTTTTAGTGCCGGTGATAGTTTTTGCTTCATTTTTGTTGATGCAAATTTCAATGGATGCAATTTGGGGTGATGGGTACTATAAATCTAATGAGTGGACAAAAACAGCGGCAATTATTGTTGCGGCGCTTGTTATAGGTCTTCTGGGCTATTTTTTAAACTATAAGAAAAGAACGAAAGCTATTGATGAAGAAACCGGAGACGTTGTTAAGTCTCCTGCCCACTCATTATTCTTTATTCCCATTGAGTATTGGATGATTATCGTTCCGTTATTTATCCTGTGGGTAGAGGGTATTAGTGCTGAACAGGACGCAAAGGATCTGGAGTACATACAATCACCGGTTGTAAATGATATGTATCTGGTCGATTATACGGGTATTTTTAATGGTTTTGATGAATCATATAAATATGGTGTTATGAAGGTCTCCCAGGTTTCACCTGACGCAGTTGGATTTATTGCCAGCGGGTTGTCTTATAATGGTAAATCCGGCCCTAGGGAGGATGTGCAGGAAGGCAAGGTTGATGAAAGCAAGTACTTTGTCGAAGGGATCGCCACATTCACCATAAGTGAATTAGTTGAATTGAAAGAAGGTAACTCAATATACGAAGTTATTAGAAACTAAATGGTGCCTGATCGACAATCGTCTTTTTTGACAATTTAGTTTTTGATGCTCTCGTAAAAAGTCGAAATTTCCGATTTTTGTCATTCCGGACTTGATCCGGAATCTATTTATTTCAATTAGTTATGGATGTTGGATCAAGTCCGATATGACAAGGAAGAGACTTTTTACGACGCCATCAGTTTTTAAATAAAAAATTTCCTTCTATGAATATTGACGTAAGGTAGAGATCTGGCGCCTTATTATAAATATACCCACTGAAAGAATTGAAAGGATATAGAATGACTGAAAATATTCGGACAAAAGGGTTTATACAATTTATTGGTGGTGTTATCGGTGCCATTATTGTCGGTTATGGCATTCACTGGCTGGGCAATAATGGCTGGCAGATAACCGGCTGGGGAATTATCGTTCTTGGAATACCTGGCGCAATTGGTGCTGCCGGGTTATTACAATGTGTCTCAGGAATTCCGTTTTTTGAATTATCAAAAAGGTGGGATGATCTGGAAGGATGGCAGAGAGGCGTTCTTGGTCTGCTGGTTGTTGCACTTTGTTTTGGTGCCTTAATTGGCGGTGTTGCGCTTTGGGGATCTTTAACTATGTGATAATGAATTATAGGGTAAAAAGGGTATGAATGGATTTTTCCCATAGGGTGGAAATGAAAACGGGTGCGGGATTATCACTGATTTAACAGACAAACATCGAATTTATTTATGAAACTGTTTCCTACAGAATATGGATTAAGCCTGCGCGGGCAGTCACTTTGTATTGCAGTGAAAAGTGACAACCTGTTGAAAGAGAGCAGGCAGGAGATCCTTAAAGATATAAAATATCTGCGCAGGTTTGACGTACAGATTTATCTGGTGCATCTGTTTCGGGATACAAAAGAGGTCGAAACGTTTTTTTCAAAGCATGCAAAAGCGGTCTCTTTGTACGGGAGATCATTTGACCGGGAAGCTGTTAGTTTTGCTATTAAGCATGAATGCAGCAAACTGCTTTTTGTCGAAAGGCAGGTACTAAAATATAAAAACGGTGATCCAGTCGATGCTATTACGCTTGATGATCTTCCGGAATTAAACAGTTTTCTTGAGAGTTCTTCTGATCTTCAAAGAGTTCAGCATATTTTGAGTTCTATAGGAGACGTGTCTACTTTGAAGCAGGTTCATATTCTTTCAAATGCCCGACCCAAATTTATCCGGAATGAACTTTTTAGCATTGAAGGTGTGGGTACCATGATCACTGAAAATATGAATGTTGGATTTTCATATTGTGATGCAGAGGATATCCGTCCGATTCTTAATCTCTTAAAGCCGCATGTGAAACTGGGGAATGTGCTGCCCCGGAATTTTGATTATATTGAAAAAAGAATCGATAAATTTTTTAAAGCTTCCATTGATAATATTCTGGCGGGCTGTGTTGAAAAAATCCATCTGGATAATGAGATCGTGGAGATTGGCGCGCTTGTTTCTGTTGACAGATTTCTTAATCGGAAAGTCGGTAAAATGCTTTTGACAGGGATTTTTAAACGCCTTAAAGAAGAAGGGTATTCAAAGGCATTGGTTGTTACCAAAAATCGAAAGTTTTGTAATTCGCTGGTTACGTTTTATGACTTTGAAGAAATCAAGTCAGGTGATGATGATGTCTCAATTGAATTAGAACATCGCATGGAGCGATCTTTCTATGCTAAATGTTTTATAAAAGAAATAGCCGGTTAACGGAGGGGGAAATAATGAGCAGAGTTGACAATTCAGTAGCCAGATTTATAGATGGCTACGCTTGTTCTCAGGCGATTCTTATCGGATATTGTGATTTATTTAATCTGGACCATGAAACAGCATTAAAGCTTTCAACGGGCTTTGGTGGTGGTATGTGTATGGGAAAAACCTGTGGTGCTGTTACAGGTGCATATATGAAGAAAATGATTTAGACTGTTATGACATTAACAAAAAGGGAATTAAATGGACGCTAATACATCGAAAGAAAGCCTTTCAAACAAATTACAAAACTGGACTATTACTCTATTCATTATTTTTATTTCTCTTGGGGGGTTAACATTAGCATTAATATGTATTTATGCTTTACCTGATAAATCGGTTCAGCCATTAACCGGAAGTATCTTTTTTGCATGTGCAACCGGTGTTGTTATTGGCTTACTTTTTTATTCCTCTAAACGCGGAAAGCTTATGTATCTTAAGAGTGGAAAGGGTATTGATTTTAACACGCCGCAAATTATAGTTCAGGAAAGTGTATCTGATATAATAATTAAGTGGCTGGTGACAATTTTTTCCGGATTTTTTGCACTATGGGGTTTTATGGTAGCATTAGTCTGTATCTATGCATTACCGGATAAAACAGTACAGCCAGTAGCCGGAATCGTATATTTTTTTAGTGGGGCAATTGTTGTGTGTACATTTATTGTCGTAGCATGGAGAAACCTGATTTTACGCAAGGAATAACGGAAAACAGGCACCTTTGGCTTTTAATGACACTCAACCTGCTGAATGATAGTGCGTTCGCTTATTTGAGATGAGCTTTTTAAAACAATAAAGGATTTATAAATGAGTTTAAATTGTCCAAGATGTTCAACACAATTAATCACAAGTGATTTTGAGAAATATGATCAGGATATTACACTATCGACAATGGCAGTCGATAAATGTCAATCCTGTGACGGTATTTGGTTTGATAAAGATGAGCTTGCACACATTCAGGATACAATCGATATCACGCTCATTGAAATTAGAAAATTACCGGATTCAGAGGCTCAAAATCGACCGTTGAATTGCCCTAAATGCCAGACGGTAACCATGGAAAAGATTCAAAATGCCCGGGATAAAAACGTAATTATGGATGTCTGCCCGGATTGCAAGGGGGTATGGCTGGACGGTGGCGAGTTAAAAGCCATTCAACAGGAGAGCCTCTTTAAAACACTTGTCTGGATTTTGAAAAGCTGATTCAAACACTTTTTCGGATTAAAAGGTTTTCTGAAGACGGGCTTATTGCGTCAGCTGTCAGCTTTAATTATAAATTTTTGAAGATCTTAAAATTACATGCATATCTCCTTAAATTTAAAGGGAACAGAATTGAAAACAACGATTTCAATACTCCTGCTTGTCCTGTTCTTCTCAGTTCCTCAAATTGGTGTCGGTGAAAACTGGCAGCAGGTGGATACTAATATCCATTATAAAGAAGTTGTCCGCAACTATTCGTGGAAGAAAAGCAGAACGGCAAAATATCATGTGCTTCGAATTAAGCAGGGGACATATAAACTCTCAGTTAAGTCTTTTCATAATCTGCAGCAATGGCAAACCACAGGTATTTCTGAATTACGGGAAAAAAATAATTATTTGATCGTCCTTAGCGGCGGTTTTTTTGATCCTGATTTTAAAAAACCGGTGGGATTAATCGTTGAGAAACAAAAAAAAGTTTTTAATTTAACATCTAAATTATCCGGTGTTATCTGGATTAAAAATAATCATCTTTATTTATCTCCAACTGATGCGTTTGCGTATAAAAAAATGAGACCGGACTATGCCATTCAGGGATATCCACGGATTGTAGACCCCGTTAACAAACCGGGGATTTACAAACAAAGCGGGCCTTTTTTACAACGAACAGCGATTGGACTTTCCGGTGATTATATCATTATTATGATTACAGATAAATTGTCTGATGGCGTTTCTTTATATGAGCTTGCGATGTTTGCACAAACTTCAGAAAAAAAGGGCGGGTTAAATTGTGATATTGCTGTGAATCTGGATGGTGGTCCGGCTCCCGGAATATCCGTTTCACCGGAACTAAAAAGGTTGGAAGTAAAGGAAGAGTGGCAGGTACCAAATGTTTTTATTATTGAGAAACAATAATACTTCTGCCTGAATAGCGCAGGGGCTGGGGTTTATCGTTAACAGATCAAAGAAGTAACTCTGAAAATGCATCCTTTACGCTCAGTCTGTTCTATATTAAAAAAGACTGAGCAGGGTGATTCCACAATCGGCAAACCGGAAACGGGTTCAACCGGCTAACCCCTTTCAAAACAGGTAGCTGACACTTAAACCACCGATAAAGACTTTACCTTCAGCATTGAAGGTCACGTTGGCCGGATTTGCCTCATTCCCATAACTTTCGTTCAGGGCAGAGCTTTCACCGGAGATTTTTCGGTCGCCGGTTGTTTTTGCACAGGCGATAACCAGGTCAATAATGAAGTCTCCGATTTCAATTCCTGCGCCCGCAGAAACGGTCTGTTTATCGCCATCAGGCCAGATGAAATCCATACTGGTATCCGGTACAGGGCTCGGGTCATAATAATACCCGCCTCTTAGTGTTGAAATATCTGTCATCAGCCATTGGACACCAAGCCTTAACTGTGTTGTATTATCCCAGTCTCGTTGGATTGATTCAGTAAAAGTCGACGGAAGTCCATACGCAGTGAGGTCCATGGTTGTCGTTACTACCTGCTGCTGGCTTCTGTTGATATGCCAGTTTGTCCAGACCACATCGAGCTCAAAAGAGAGTCTCTTTTCAGCATCCGGGATATACCGAATGCCTCCCTGAATCTGCTGCGGATGATCGTATTCAAGGTTTACATTAGCAACGCTGCCAATCCCCTGAACCTCGAGTTCGCCTTAGAACTCTGTCTCTGTTTTCCCCCGCCAGACGAGGCCCAGTGACAGTCTTTCTATTGGCGCATACATAATCCCTAAGTTTAGCGAGTGGTTTAATTTGTCTTCAAGGGTTGCCTTGACAGCATTCCCGCCCAGAGCCAGGCTGATGTACTCATTCCCTGTTTTTGATTTACCTATGGATATGCCGGCCCCTACCGAGAGGTCTGGTGTGATTTTATATGCCAGAGCCGGGGTGATTACCTCCCGCATATAATAAGAATGGAAAGAATTATAACTCCCTGGATTTTGAGACGGGTCACTCTGCCATTCAACTTCCATTCCCCAGGGGGCATAGGCGGCGATACCAAAACCGAATTTATCGCCAAGTGGCATGGCAAATCCAATATGCGGCGAGACGAGTGGTTTAGAGGAATTTGAAAAACTGGTTGGCTCAGAAAGTCCAGGATCGCTGAGAGCTGCGCCACCTGTGACCCGGTAATCTGAAACTTTTATTTCAGGGGAAATGAAAAGGGAGCCGGCTGTAAATGTCTTCTTATTGATTCCGGTAAGACCTGCAGGGTTATAATAAACGGCAAACGGATCATCGGCCATGGCTGCAAAAGCACCACCCAGGGCTGTTGCCTTTGCACCGGTTCCGTAATTATCCACCATGCCTGCATAAAGGCTGGTGGTTGTTAGTAAAAAAAGAACGAGCAGGTATATTTGTTTCATGATGATTTCCTTGACTTTTTATTGCTTCAATTGTGCATTGTTAAAAATTGATAGAATCGTTTGTCAGTTCACGACCGGAGAGACTATCGATAAATAATAATCCGGTAACCCGGATCGTTTTCAGAAGCAGAGAATGCCAGAATCTGAAAAAATAACAATATATGAAGAATATAGGGGTAATATAGGGAAAACCCCTATGTTATGATTGTGAGAGAAGGTAGGTGCGTAGATTGGTTCGCTTATTTTTTATGCCTGTTTTAGTACGAATATTGTTTCGGTGGAAATCAACGGTACCCTTTGTCAGGCAAAGGATTTCAGCGATTTCTTTAGAGCTTCGGCCCTGTTTTACAAAGTCTGCCACGCGAATTTCTGTAGGTGTCAGATTATGATACGGGGATGAAATTGCCTTTGCAAAAGGAGACACGATATCTTTAAGGTTGGATCTGGCTGCGCTTAAATAAGCCGCCTGCCTTTCGGATAAATCTCTTGCCTCAATCCTGTCAAGGTACGGATTAACAAGCTCATTAATATTGGCAATTATATTTTCTGACAATTCTTCACGGTCTTTTTCCCGCTGCTTCAGAAGAACCCTTAGGGCTGTATTTGTCTCTTTAAGATGGAGGGTTTTTTCCGCCAGTTCTTTTTGTCTTGTCTCAAGAGAAGCCTGCATTTCAACTCTGTAGGTGATGTCGTGGTAGGTGCCTGCCATCTTAAGGGGACTACCGGTGTTGTCGTAATGGACGGCCTTTCCTCTACTCACAACCCAGATCCAACTGTCACCGGCCTTTAAACGGTGCTCGGCCTGAAAACTCTCTGTTTTACCATCCAGATAATCGATCAGGCATTGCTTCGCTTTCCTGCGGTCATCCGGGTGAATCCAGTCTGCCCAGTTCTCATAATTGATTTTTTTGCTTGCAGGAATGCCAACACGATCTCCCCATTGTTTTTCAACAGAGACAGCGCCTGTTTTTATATTCCAGTACCATACCCCAAGATCAGCACCGCTAAGAGCAAGTTTTAATTCTTCCTCTCTTTTATGCAGCTCTTTTTCCCTGATTTTTCGTTCTGTTACATCGACAGCAATACCATGAATTTCAACGGGGATGTTTTCTCTGTATATGGTAACCGCTTTGGTTTCAATCCAGATATGAGATCCGTCACTGCATTTAACCTTAAATTCGATGGATCTGGTGTGCCCGGTCATTTTTTTCGTATCTTTGAGGATAGATATGGTTTTACGTTTTTGCTCTTCGGGGATCAGGTCAAAAAAATTTAAACCAGGAAGCTCTTCTTTGTTATATCCGAGCATCCAAAGTGCCGATTTATTTGCGTCAATAAAATTTCCTGAAAAATCAAGGATATAGATGGCATCTGGTGTCCGATTGTATAATCCGCTGAATTTACTTTCAGCTGTGTTCATGGTGGTTGCCAGCTGGTTCTCAAGCATGGCAACCCGGTCTTTTAGCTCGTTATAAGATGGTTTCATTGGCCCTTTTCTACCGTCAATTATGCATAATTGGTAATATGCTTTATTAGCGTAGTACCTGAATTCCTGGATTTTTCCCGGAAGGGGAATATAGGTATTAAGGATGAGAATGTCAATTTTTTCAGTCAGCTATATGGTTTTTTGTTTGAATACGACTGTAATAGAAAGCGTTCAGAAACATCTTCCAGCTTAAATAGTTCCATATATTTGTAGCTGATATTGTTAAATCAGTTTGAAATAAATTATATTTAAGATTATACCTATTAAGTCTTTTGTTACAGTCAGCGGTTAAAAAAAATTCTATTTAGTGTTTTAATGAAAATGAAGGTTTGTACCCGAGCATTTATCCTGAGGAGAAAAGAACGTGCTGTGGTTTAAACGGATAGCCGGACAGATGATTATCCCTTTTGGGCTTATTGTCCTTTCAATACTTATGATCTGGCAGTGGCCATTTTTGACAGGAAAGCTTGGTGATACAGAAAAAACAAGAGCATTTCTTAATATTTTACCGGTGCTCCCTTACTCTGTTTACTTTTTGGGCGTCCTTATGGGGTGGCGGTATAATAATACCGGCCTTATTTTAACATCCATCGCTCTTTGTTTAATCTATCCCTGCACCACGTTTTTCCTTGCTGATAAAGGGAACATAGTGGCGGACGTGGTCTCGTTTCTGTTTCCGTTTAATCTTGTCAGTTATTCGTTTGTGTCGAAAAAAAGATTGTTTTCCTTAGCAGGGGGATTTCTGATCGGGCTTATACTGTTGCAGGTGTTTTGTGTTGCTGTTTTATTTATCCCCGATACTGGTTGCATCCTGACATCTGTTTCAGGGTTGATATCAGTTTTGTCAGAAAAAACAATGTCGATTACCGGGTATGCTGCCCGCTTTCTGAAGAGTTATCCTCTGGCCTGTTTTGGCGGGTTGCCGACGCCGTCAGCCATTCTGTTTTTTATTGCCATGGTTATAATAACGGTTCGGTTTGTCATGCATCGGGATATAATTATTATAGGGTATCTGGGCTGCCTGATCGCTGCTCTCCTCGGTTTTATTTCTGAAAAGCCGGTACCGGATACCTCGGTCTATTTTATGGCTGCCGGGCTTATCCTGATATTCACCAATATTGAGGCGTCATTTTTCAGGGCCTATGTTGATGAACTTACAGGGCTTAAAGGGAGACGAGGTCTAAATGAAACCATGGCTAATCTTGGGCGGAAATATGCTATTGCCATGATGGATATTGATCATTTTAAAAAATTTAATGATACCTACGGACATAAGACCGGGGATGATGTGCTTAAAATGGTTGCTGAAAAACTAGCCAAACTTACCGGCGGCGGTAAAACATTCAGGTATGGCGGGGAAGAGTTTACAGCGGTATTTCCCGGAAAAACAATTGATGATGCAATCCCTCACCTGGAACGTTTCCGGTCTGACATTGAACAGAGTCTTTTTACTGTAAGGTCAAAAGGCAGAAAAAAAAGCACCAAAAATGAAAGAGGGCGAGGCGGTGGGAAAAAACAGGTCCGTGTTACAATAAGTATTGGCGTTTCCGGCCCGGATAAAATTCAGACGACGCCTGAAAAGGTTATCAAGTCAGCCGATAAAGCCTTGTACAAAGCAAAGAAAGCCGGAAGGAATTGTGTTCGGGCATAGTTTTTTTTCGTGAGGAAGATATAACGATCCCTTAAAAAAGCAATGTTTTCATTGGTTGAACCGGGGAGGGTGGTTTTATCCGGGCTATAGCTAAAAATTGAAATTAATAGATAACGTTTCCATTTCGGAGGTAAGAAGACAATGACTCAGGCTGAAGAAAAACAGAATCCAACCCGTGCTCTGGCTCTTTCCGGTGGTGGCTATCGGGCAACCCTGTTTGCGCTTGGCAGTTTATGGCGGTTAAATGAACTGGGTATGTTAGGGACATTTAATCGTATTACTGCTGTATCCGGAGGATCTATTCTTCTGGGGTATCTTGCGCTCCACTGGGATGAGCTGACGTTTGATAATAAAGGTGTTGCAACAAATTTTAAAAGCCTTATTGCTGGGCCCATCCAAAAATTTTGTAGTGAGGGGCTGGATATTAAGGCAGGTTTAAAAGGGCTGTTTTCATTAAGGAAAACTATCGGGGATGAAGTTGCCGAAGCCTATAATGAAAAGCTGTTTTTTAATAAATCGCTCAAAGCGATTCCCCATGGTGAGTCTGTACCGGAATTTATTTTTTACGCAACAAATTATGATACGGGCTCAAGTGTTAGAATTACCAGAGACGAGGTTTATGATTACAAAATAGGCGAGGCCGCATCTCATGGAATTTCGATTGCTACAGCTGTCGGGGCCTCCAGTGCTTTTCCACCGGTATTTTCACCTGTGGTCATTGATTCGTCAGGCTGGCAGTGGAAAAAAACAAAATATGCGGATCTTTATGATGAGTCAGAATTTCATAAACGGCTGGTGCTCTGTGACGGCGGGCTTTATGATAATCTTGGGCTTGAGGCAATATGGAAAAAAAGGAAAAGAAGCAGTGACCATTTTGAACAGGTGTTTGTTTGTGACGCCGGTGCTCCTTTGAAAATGGGCTTTGATATGGGTAAGGGGCTTTTGGCCTGGTTTTTAAAAAAATCCGGGTTGAAACGTAACTGGATTTCACAGTTGAGCCGGATGTCTGATATTATGATTGAGCAGCAGCGGGCACTTAGAAAACGTGAGTTGAAGGAAAATTATGAAGAGGGTGCTTATGGCGGTACTTACTGGGGTATTACAACAAGAATAGCAAATTACGAAGTGCCGAGCCACATTGCTGAAGATAATAAGCTGACAGGCGAACTTGCTTTTATACCAACCCGCTTAAATGCGTTTAAACGGGAAGATCAGGGGCACTTGATTAACTGGGGGTATGCCCTTGTGGATTCTGCTGTACGGAGTCATGTTACCCCTGTGGCTGAAGCCGCCCGAACATTACCGGTACCGGCAGATCCATTGACGCTATAATTAACAGGACAAGGCCTTGTGTTTGACGTTATTTATAGCAATTAAGTCATAGGCTAAAACTTTCGTGAAAATGATGAATGCATTATTTTTTTTATAAAATGTTTAAAGGAACACCGTTAATATGAGCAATTCTTCACAGTTATCTTCTGAAAAAGGGTCACCGGCTAAGGCAATCATTACAGGGGCATCAATTGATATCATTGGTTCGGTTATAATCGGTGTGATTTTAGCGATTGTTTATGGAATAATTCTTTCCGGTTCAGGTTTATCAACAGAAGAAATTACAACGCGGTTCGAAACACTCGACCCGTATTCTGCCTTTTCAATCATAGGGGCGATTGTCGGCTGTTTTATTTCTATGGTTTCAGGCTATGTGTGTGCGCGTATTGTTAATTATTCGGAGTATAAATACGGGGCTGTTCTGGGCCTCATTTCATCAACGTTCGGTATTATTCTTGGCAGTTCAACCTACTCAATCGCTGAAAAAATTACGCTCGTTATATTAACATTTGCAAGTGTAATGCTTGGTGTTTGGGTTCATGTTAATGATAAGGCTAAATAAAAACGCAGTTCATTTTAAGCGCTGGTGAATGCGTTTTAAGCATTAAAAACTATTTAATTAAGCATACTGGCGATATGTCATTTTCCTCTATCCAGGTGGCTGAGAAGGAAAAAGTCCGGGTTCCATCAGATGAATCAAAAAATATTTTATTATCTGTCAAAGTTGCATGTAAAACTGTACTGGTGTACCCGTTGCTTGTTCTGAATTTGCCACTTCCTAAATCCGTAATTGTTCCATTAAGTTTTTTGTAGCATTTAGCATCTTGATCATAATTGGTTATTTCGTATGTATAATTAGTATAAGTTCCTGATTCTCTAATTACCATATATGAAGCCGTCAGTTCGCCTTCGTTTGTTACCTGTGTTCCGTCTTCAACATGCACATAAGTGTCACTGGCATTCCAAACGCCGGAAAGTTCAGAAAGTGATGGCGATGTATTTACTTCAGTTTCACTGCTTCCACAAGCTGTCATAATTATACAGGAAAAAAGAATAAGTAAAATTTGTTTCATTCTCAGATATCATCCTTTTGTCAGTTCTTAATGTCAGGTGTAATGCAGATCCCCAAACCAAAGCCTGCTACAATAAAGACTATTTGCTAAAAGCTAAAGGAAGGAATATCCAATGTATATTTTAAAAGCAAGTCTATTTAGGTTTATAAGTAAAAAATATGTTCAAATAATATACTTTTATAGGCTATGATGAGTTATGGTTTTTTGCTGAAGGTTTGAGGCGATAACGCTATCCGGAGAATGAATCCGGGCAGTTATCTTTGAGGTACTGACTCAATTTAATGATAAGTGTTGTAAGTGTAAAGGGTTTGCGCAGAATTTGGGTTGGGCTGATATTGATTTCATTTTTTATATCTTCCACGGGGTAAATGCTTGAAATAAAAATGGGCATTTCAGGGCATTTGTTTTTAATTGCCTGATATAGTTCTTTGCAACTTATATCGGGAAGATCTACATCGATAATTGCAATATTAATATTCTCGTTATGAATTGTTTCTAATGCCTTTTTCCCAGATTTTGCTTCTACTGTTTTGAATCCAATATATTCAATCATTTCCTGGTTGATTGAGAGGGCAGAAGATTCATCTTCAACAAGAAGGATTGTATTATTGAGAAGAGATTCTGAATGATCGTTAATGCTGACATCCGGAAATGATTCAGTCGCTTTGATCGGCAGATAAATGGAAACTTTAGTGCCGCTATCCGGCTCTGAATCTATGTCAATCCATCCATTATGGTTTTTTACAATGCCATACACAGCCGCCATGCCGAGGCCCCGTCCGGTAAAATTTGTTGTGAAAAAAGGTTTGAAAATATTATTGATCGTTTTAGGTATCATCCCTTTGCCATTATCAATTATAGTGAGACATGAATAATGGTACCTGGTTAAACCTGGATGATTATTTACAAAATAGCTGTCAGCGGCGAGGTCACAGGTTTGAATGTCAACCTTGCCATCTGATGAAATTGATTCAAATGCATTCGTAAGTATCGCGGAAATGACCATTTCCAATTGGGTAAAATCAGCTTCGATAAAAGCTGTAGACGATAGCTTGCAACTAATGGTGGTCGTGGAAAAATCTGAGATATTCTGAAACCTAGGGAGTACAGTTTGCACAATTTTATTAATTGTCGTTTCAGTGACTTTGTATTTGCCGCCTCTCGAATATGCCAGAAGTTGCTTTGTAAGATTTGTGATACGTCTTGTGGCATTTATGATCTTTTGCGGGTAATTCTCGAGAAGGTCCTTGTCGTTAACTCTCATTTCCATCAGTTCCATATTGCCGGTGATTTCAAAAAGGGCATTATTTACTTCATGTGCTATGCCACCGGCTAATGATGAAATTGACTCCATGTTTCTGGCCTGTTGAAATCTGATACCAAATTCTTTATCTTTTAATTCGATCGTTTTTATGCTTGTGATATCCGTAAAAGTCGACATGCCGGCTATGATTTTATTGCTGTCATTTAATACCGGGTTCGCGTTGGCCACTATCCAGCGCACGTTGCCATTAGGAAGTCGGATCAAAATTTCTTCTGAGGTTACAGTTTCATTGTATTTTACTGCCCGAACAATCGGAAGGTCGTTTACAGTATATGGCGTTTTGTCAATACGGCATACATTTTCTTTAATTATTGTGCTTAGTGATATATTTATCAGCTGTTTTTGAGAAATATTTAATATTTTTTCAGCAGCTTCATTCATGAAAATTATACGGTTTCCGGCTTCATTAGACAGCAGTACGCCGGTTGCAGATTGATTTAATGCCTGAGAGAGTATCCCGTTAATATTTTTAGAATTGTTTGTGCCCATAATTACTGGATTCTTAATATGCGTGAAAGTATGTTTTGGAATAAAACTGTATCTTAATTACAGAAAATGTTGACTTATACCCCTACCCTGAGTTTTTATAGTTAATAAGTATACTATTTTACCCATGTTTTCAAGTATATAATATTGATGCTCTCTTAAAAATATATAGATGGCTAAGGAAAAGGGTCCATATACAAGATTTTGTGGTTTTCAAGGTTTGAAGTAGTGCATGTTGTACGTCGAAAGTCTGGCAAGTCACTAAAACTTGTACCCCAAGGGCACTTGCTTCGCAGCGTAGATGGGACTTTTTACGACGCCAAAATATTTATGTAATTTGGTACATAATAGCTATTACATTTTACTTTTAAATTAAGATGTTGAGTATATATCATGGAATATAGAAAAAATATATCTATTTGGAATTAAAGGGAAATAATTAAATGGTACTGATGGAATATAAATTGCATGAATAATGGTATGTATTGGTAAAAAGTTTCTAAAAAATTAACAATATAGTTTTATTTAGTGCTTTTTTCCAAATTAGCGAGAATTAATTGGTGATGGATGTGTATAATTATTCTTACTTATGAGGATTATATTGAATGCATTTTATGGATTGCAGACGAACGGGTATAGAACGGCGGGTGTTTAGTTATGATGCATATTTCCCGGAACGAAGGATGAGCGACGAAAGGCGAACCGGCCGTGACCGTAGGGCCGATAACGACGAAAGGGAACGTGGGTTAAATCGGCGCAAATCAGATAAATAAATTTTAGGAATACTCCCCGGTATCAATATTGATAGTCTCGTAAAAAGTCTTTAGATGGCTAAGGAAAAGGTTTCATATACAAGATTTAGTGTCTGGCCAGGCACTAAAGCGCAGTAGATGGGGCTTTTTACGACGCCATCAATATTCAGTGTCTTTAACTAATCAGTCTCAGGGTGAATGTTTAAATCACTTATCTTGCTGAGGAGCGTTTTATAGCTTATTTTTAATATTACAGAGGCTTTGCTTCTATTCCAGTTTGTCTTTTTAAGAACATATGATATCGCATCACGCTCAACTTTATCCAATGCTTCTTTGCGAATCGTTTTTAAAGAAAACGACGCAGATTCGATATCGTAGTGTGCGTCAATAACCGGTGAGGGTGTTTGTTTATCGATTCTTTGCCCACTGTCGATCCCACCTGTTTCAGGTACACCATTTAAAAGCGCTTCGGACATTTCTTCACCATTGCCAAGCAATAGTATTCTTTTAATAGTGTTTTCAAGCTGTCTTACATTACCGGGCCATGAGTATGCGGTCAGGTTGTCAATTATTTGTTTATTTAAAGGTTTAAGTTCACGTTTTATATTTTTTGAAGAGATATTGCCTGTGTGGTATTCAATTAAAGCAGGAATATCTTCTCTTCGGTCCCGAAGCGGGGGGATATGAATATTGAAAGTGTTCAGGCGGTAATAAAGATCCGGTCTGAATTCCTTTTCTTTTACTTTTGTTTCAAGATCACAGTTTGTTGCTGCAATAACCCAGGTATCCGTTGTGAATTCACGTTCGGAACCTAACGGAGAAAATTCGCCATTCTGAAGTACATGTAACAGTTTTGTCTGTAAAGGGAGTGACATGTCACCAATTTCATCAAGAAACAGGACGCCATTATGCGCAAGTTCAAACTTGCCCTTTTTTTTCTTATCAGCGCCGGTGAAAGCACCTGGTACATAACCGTATAATTCGCTTTCAAGGAGTCCTTCCGGGAGAGCCGCACAGTTGACTTTGATAAATGAATTCTTATTTCTATAGGACGCATTATAAAGTGATTGGGCTACGACTTCTTTTCCGACACCTGTTTCACCCGATATTACAACATTAAGATCGGTATCCTTAACAAGTTCAATTAACTCTTTAATCTTTAGGATAGATGGACTTGTTCCAATAAACTGAATTTTCATAATTTAATATCTTTATGAATTTAAAAGTGATACGTTATTTGAATAATATTCTATTAATTTAAAAATAAGAAAACAACGGGTATAGCTAAGTTAATAAACTCATAATGTGTTTATTCAGAACATTAAGGTTGATCGGTTTTTCAAGTATAATATCGGCATTTGCTTCTGCTGCAAGAATTTCAGCATGAGGACCATATCCTGTGATTGCGATGATGGGCATGTCCGGCCGCTCTTTTTTTAATATTGATATTACACCGACACCACTGATATCAGGCATGACAATGTCAGTTATAACAAGATCAAAATGGGAAGTGTCGGTTTTAAACCGCTTAATGCCTTCCAACCCGTTTGCAGCAGTGAATACTTCATATTGCTTTTGTTCTAAAAAACGTTTAAGAATATCTAATATTACATCACTGTCGTCGATGATTAATAGTTTAATTTTATCAGGCATAGAGGCCCCATTGGTTAAAAAATATAAATTAATATTTTTGACAATGTAAGTATTATATTAGTTTCTACCCAGATTTATATTTAACGTAAAAAAAAAATATGTGCAAGACCCTTTTTAAAAGAATGCGAATGCATTCAAGGTGAACAATAAAATTTTTGCTAAAAATAATTTGACTATTATTTGGAATCAGTTATATTATGCGCAAAATTAGCATTAATAATGCTTGTTTTTGTGGTTTCTGCCATTATTTCAGAATTATAGAAAACTAACTAATCGTTAATAAATATAGATTGTATTCGTTTTAATAGAATATCCCCTATTTATGCAGGATATTATGAGTGGACCAAACCAAACCATAACTCCGGGTCAGATAATTGAGATAATACTCAAATGGCATTGGATTATCATAATTCCATTTTGTATTTCAGTGATAATCGGCTCGGTTTTAGTTGTGACCCTCCCCCGAATTTATCAAGCCAGGACTGTGATCCTTATTCAACCTCAAAAAGTGCCATCGAATATTGTCCAGGATATAGTGTCTTCTGATATCAATGCGCGCATAACGACATTGTCACAAAGAATTCTGAGTCGAACAAATCTTGAAAAAATAATTGACGAATTTAAATTGTTTAATGATGAAGAAAGTGAAAAACTTTTTTTAGAACAAAAAGTAGCTTCTCTTGAAAAAAGGATTTCAGTGAATGTTACCGTTACTAAAGATAGGAAGAAGGAGGTTGAGTCATTTTCAATTTCTTTTAAGGGAACTGAACCTGAAAAAGTGATGAAGATAGCCAACTATATTGCAGCCTCATTTATTGATGAGAATCTTAAAATTCGGGAAACCCAGGTGCTTGGAACCAATACATTTCTTGAAGATGAACTCGGCACGATGCGCAAGAAATTAATCGTCCATGAACAATCCCTTAAAAGTTATCGTGAAAAATACATGGGGGGGCTACCTGAACAGCTGAACAGCAATTTAAAGATTCTTGGAAACTTAAATGACCAGTTAGTTAATGTTGTTTCAGGCATTCATAATGCCAAAGAGCGTCTTGCAAATCTTGAGCAGTTTAATTCTTCAAGGCTGTCTCAAAGTACCGACGAAGACGTAGGTTCTGAAAAAAGGATGAGTCTGGCTGAAATGAAAACTCAGCTGGGCAGTTACCAGGAGAGATATACTGAATGGCACCCTGATGTTATTCGGCTAAAACAGCTGATAGTTGCAAGAGAAAATGAATTAAAGCAGAGTGTGGGGAATCAGGCAGATGATGGTTCGGAAATAAAAATGTCTTCTGCTAAAGACGATATCGATTATTTTAAACAAAAAAACAACATAAAATCAGAATTTAAACAGTTTGCTGCAGAAAAAAAAGAGCTGATAAAACAGATAAGTATTTATAAAAAACGCGTTGAAGATACACCAAAGCGGGAGCAGGAACTTCTGTCCCTCCAAAGAGATTATAACAACATCAATGTTGCGTATGATTCTTTGCTTGGGCGACAACTGGAAGCACAGATTGCCGTAAATATGGAAAAGAAGCAAAAAGGAGAGCAGTTCAGAGTTCTTGATTATGCGAGGGTTCCTCAACGCCCGGTCTCTCCGAATACGAAACAATTATTTATTTTTGTACTTGCAATTGGTTTTGGTTTTGGTGGGGGGATAATTTTTTTACTTGAGTTTTTTGATACATCATTTCGTGAACCTGAGTCTTTGGAAGCATTTTTAAATATACCCGTGATTGGGACGATACCATCCGTCAACGGTGCAAAGGTTCGGCGAAGGGAAATAATCAACAGAATATTAAGTATTACCGGCATTATTACTGCATTCTCATTGTTTGTAGTATTTATATGCCTGATTATTATTAAGGGGTGAAAATTGGGTAAATTTTCGGATGCAATTTTAAAATCTGAAAAAGAAAAAAGCCAGGGGGCGGTTGATTTATCCCGTATACCTGACATTGAAGATGCAGACCATAATAGGCCTGGCATTAACACGGGGATACCTGTGGGTGCAATCGGAAATAGGGACCATAATATTGACGAAAAAATAATATCTTTTCACTTGCCGGGATCATATGAAGCTGAGCAGTTTCGTCTCTTAAAAACCGGGTTGATTTTTTCAGTAAAGAACAAAATTCCTAAAACAATTATGGTTACAAGTGCCGAACCAGACGATGGTAAATCTTTTATCGCCTCGAATCTTGCTGTTACTTTTGCTCAGAGTCTTGATTCACATGTGGTTTTGATGGATTGTGATTTAAGGAACTCTACCGTACACAAAATATTTGGTATACCAGATAGTCACAAAGGACTAAGTGACTGGCTTGATGGTGATATTTCATTTCAATCAATATTACATAAAACGCAAATTGATAAATTTTCAATTATTCCAGGTGGGAAGAGGCCAGTCAATCCGAGTGAGATGCTTTCTTCAGCAAAAATGATTGACCTGCTTGATGAATTGAAATCGAGATATACGGACAGATATATAATTATTGACACGCCCCCGCCATTGTTGACAGCGGAAGCAATCGCATTGTCTACGCTGGTTGATGGCATACTGATCGTCGTTAAACATGAAAAAACGAGCCGTAAATCGTTAAAAAAATTAATTGAAGTTATAGGTGAGGAAAAAATTCTTGGTGTTATACTGAATCAGTACGATGTCCGCACTGAAAAATATTACGGCAGCAGTAATTACGGTAAATACTATAATAAAAGATCCATTTAAAATTTAGTAGGATTTTATGATTAGAGTTTTTAGAAATTTGTATACTATAAGAAATGTATTTTACATATTCACTGAAGGTTTATTTATTTATCTTTCAGTTATTGTCGCCTCATGGTTTTTATTGGGAGATGAATTTAATTTATCGGGTACGTGGCTTCATGTTAAAAGTGGCCTAATCGCTTTAACCTGTATCCTTTGTCTTTATTATAATAGTGTTTACGATATTTCTTTAACCAAAAAATATTCAGAGCTCAGTATTCGATTAATGCAGTCATTTGGTACGGCCCTGATTATTCTTGCAGCTATCTACGCTGTTTTTCAAGATATGATTATATGTAGAGGCTTTTTCTTACTTTATCTTCCGATTGTAATGCTCCTTATCAGCCTCTGGCGTTTTTTTTATATATTGCTGCTCAACAAAGGGATTTTCAATCAGAAAATAATCGTTGTAGGGTCTGGTGAGATCGCTCAGGGTATAATTGAAACTGTCAAAACTGAAATTGACTGTGGATATACGATTGTAGCCAGTGTTTTCAAACCAGGCAGAAGCGAAGTTGAAGCTAAGGGGTCACAGTCCATTTTGAATGTAGAAGGGCTTGATAAATTATATAAAACGGCTAAAAAAACCGGTGCAGATAAAATTATTGTGGCCATTAAAGAAAAAAGAGGTAGTTTTCCAACCAAGGAACTACTTAAATGTAGAGTTGAAGGGTTTGATGTTGTTGATGGAAATAGCTTTTATGAGATGCTCACAGGGAAGTTGATTGTTTCTCACACAAATCCTGCCTGGTTTATCTTTTCAGAAGGTTTTAAAAAATCGTATTTTAAAAGCCTGATTAAAAGAATTGAAGATATTTTCATCTCATTAATATTACTGATAATATTGTTGCCGATAATTCTGATTGCTGCGGTTCTAATAAAAATTGAATCGAAAGGCCCTGTCTTATATTCTCAGGAAAGGCTGGGTAAAAGAAAAAAACCATATATGGTGCATAAATTCAGATCCATGGGGTCTGATGCTGAAAAAGAGAGCGGGCCCGTATGGGCGAAAAAAAATGATATGAGAGTTACCCGGGTTGGTAAGTTTATCAGAAAATGGCGTGTTGATGAAATACCGCAGCTATGGAATGTTTTAAAGGGTAATATGAGTATGATCGGGCCACGGCCTGAACGTGAGTTTTTTGTTGACCAGCTGGAAGAGATTATACCCTATTACTCAGAAAGATTTTCTATTAAGCCGGGAGTTACCGGCTGGGCTCAGGTTTGCTATGGTTATGGTGACTCTGTCGATGATGCCATTGAAAAGCTTAATTATGACTTGTTTTATAGTAAAAATATGTCAGTTTTTTTTGACATTGTAATAATATTCAGAACTGTAAAGACTGTTCTTTTCGGTGTTGGGGCAAGGTAGGTTCCTTCATCAATGACAAATTAGATGCTTTCATCTAAATTTGTATTATACACCTGATAAATAAAGTAACATGTTGATAATAAAAAAGATATTGCTCTTTTTGCCTTGCTGGCGAAGGGGCGGAGCTATGTATAAACCGTCTTAAATTACAGTTATATAAGCTGGAGGGATATTGTAGGATGAGAATTAGTTTAACCGGACAATTTAAAATTTTGTTATTTTTAACCCTGTTGACGTTCCTCTGTCTGGATAATGCTATTGCAGCGACACCTGTAACAGCAGGCAATAAGGTCAATGATTACAGGTTAAATTACAAAATTGGTATTGGCGATATTCTGGAGATCATTACCTGGAAAGAATCAGATTTCTCTATGAAAAATGTGCTTGTTCGTCTTGACGGTAAAATAACAATCCCTCTGCTGGACGATATTCTCGCCGCAGGGAAGACACCATATCAGTTAAAAGAAAATATCCAGTTATTATTAAAACATTACGTAGATACACCTAATGTAACAGTGATTATCCAGGAACCTTTTAGCCAGAAATATTATATCATAGGTGAAGTGCAACGTGTTGGTGAATATCCTATTAAAAAGAACCTTACGATAGTTCAGGCTTTCGCAATGGCAGGTGGCTTCACAGAATGGGCAACAAAAAAAGAGATAATATTGTTAAGAAAAGAAGCCGATAAAAAAACAAGAATAATTAAAGTCGATTATAAAAAAATTCTCCGGGGCAAGGGGTTGGAGCAGAATATTGAGATTAAAGCTGATGACACAATTATCGTTCCATAAAAACTATTTACTAACGTTAGTTCTATTGTTTTTCACATGTTGCTGGTTTATTCCGGAAGATTTATCTGCGGCATCTTTTAGTTCCCGAATTGCGGTGAGTGAAGAATATAGTGATAATATTGACCTTGATAAAAATAAAAAAGCTGATTGGATTTCTGTTATATCGCCTGGTTTTACAGCAAAGTCGGCAACACATAAAAAAGGCGTTCAGCTTGACTATGATCTTGCCCGGAGTCTTTACAGGGACTATTCTGAAAATGATTCAACAAGGCATACTTTATCTCTTGATAGCTGGTTAAAAATATCCCGATATACAGACGTGAAAATCAATGAACGGTTTATTCAGACTGAAGAGCCTGGAACAACAGAGGGTGAACTGGACACGCGAAATTCAAGATCTTTATATTTTACGAATACAATGACGGGTAATATAAAACACCGGTTTGGTTCAAATCGTTCAATAATATTTGAACATGCCCACTCGTTATTAGACAATGATAATGATGCTGAAGAGGATCACCAGATCAATAAAAGCTCTTTGAATGTTATTTATGGGTTTAACCAGAGCGTTGGAATGGCATTGGACTCATCTTATGCAAAAGGTGAGTATGATACCTCTTCAGATTATGATGAATATACTGGACGTCTAAAATTATATAAAAATATATCGAAAGAGTTTAAAGTTTTTTTAGAATATTCTCAAATTGTTTATAACAGTGAAGACGATGACGAAAGTGAAGATTATAAGTCATATAACCCATCAGCAGGTATAGATTTATCGTTTTGGAATGGTTGCTATGTCGTCATGAACACCGGTTATTTAGTACTGGAAAAGTCAAATGAGGAGAATGAGTCCGGAGTCTCTTTAACTGGCGACTGTGGTAAGAAGTGGCAACTTCAAAAAGGGCAGGTGCACATTTTTGGAAAAAGCGGGTACGACAATGCACAAATTGATGGGGAAAAAATGGGGTTTACTGTATATTATAACTCCGGATTTTCAACAGACTATCGATTGAGCAAAAACATAAATGCAAAGGGCAGCGTTTCATATAAATTTGAAGATTATACTGATCCGCCTAATGACCAACCCGACAGAGAAGATCAGGCAACATTGGCTGATATTTCTCTTCGCTGGCAACCTAAAAAATGGATTTCAACAACAATGACTTACCGATTTAAAGAATTAAACTCAACGGACAATGAAAAAAATTATCGGGAAAATAGTGCAAAGATTCTCATAAATATAGCGATATAGTCTATGAAATCAATAATACTTACAATTGATGTCGAAGATTGGTTTCAGGTCGAAAATTTTAAAAATTATATACCATATGGCTCCTGGAGTGAGCGGGAGTTACGGGTTGTTGAAAATACGCATCGATTATTAAACCTTTTTGATGATACAACATTAAGCAATGGTAAAAATCCCAAAGCTACATTTTTTGTTTTAGGATGGATTGCTGAAAAGTGTCCGGAGCTCGTAAAAGAGATTAAAGCAAGGGGGCACGAAGTTGCCTCCCATGGTTATGGCCATCATCTGATCAGTTCACTCTCGAATATGAATTTTGCCGCAGATTTAGTCAGAAGTAAAAAATTACTGGAAGATATTACAGGCGACCCAATCACAGGTTATCGGGCACCAAGTTTTGATATTAACAATGAAAGCTTAAAGGTGATAGAAGAGTGCGGTTTTCTGTATGATTCAAGTTACAATTCTTTTAGTGCCCATGGACGCTATGGCACTATTGATTTATCATCATTTGAGAAACGAGGCCTGGCATATAAGTCGTCCGGGTCTTTTTATGAACTCCCTATAAGTAATCTGGCCATCAAAGATAAGGTTGTTCCCTGGGGCGGTGGCGGATATTTTCGGTTGACACCCTTTTTTTTATTTCAAGCAGGTGTTAAATCAATACTGAAAAAAGGGGATGCTTTTGTTTTTTATACACACCCCTGGGAATTTGACCCAGACCAACCACGTGTTGAAGAAGCCTCAACTTTATTTAAATTCAGGCACTATATAAATCTGAATAAAACTCATAGTAAGCTAAGAAAATTTATTGAAACCTTTTCAAATTACAATTTTATTAGTTGTAATGAATATCTTGGTAAACTAAATAATTAAAATTATAGTGGATTATACGAACGAAAGATCATCGCCCGCTTCGCTCGAAACACAAAGTGCACAGAGATAAAACAAAAGTAAGCATAAACTTCTGTGAAAAAATGTTTTATCGACTTTTATAGTTTATATGATCAGTATATTTGATTTTTTAAGGTTATCTTTTAATATTATAAACATTTTTATTAATTTGCATTTCTGCATAGCTGTGCAAAGTTCTCGGGAGAGAATATGAATAAATTTGGAAATGTGTTTAGCAAGAGTAACTTATTTAAGATATTTATTTGTATACTCTGCTTATCGGTTATGTATTTTAAAGTCTTCGAATCTATGGTTTATGACTGGATCCATTTGCCTGATTTTTCGCATGGTTTTTTCATACCACTGATTAGTGCGTATATTGTTTGGGATCGTTTAGATTTATTAATCGGTTTAAAAACAAAACCTTCCTATTGGGGACTTTTGGTTTTATTGTCCAGTCTTCTTTTATTTTTATTGGGGAACCTTGCTGCTGAAAGTTTCATCATGCGGTTTTCATTTATTGGTGTTTTGTTTGGTCTTATAGTGTTTAACATGGGGTGGGAGTGGGGTAAAAATCTCGCATTTCCCGTTTTATTTTTAATTTTGATGATCCCTATTCCATCTATTTTGATGATGAGAATAACCTTCCCAATGCAATTATTCGCATCAAATGTTGCAGTTGCTTCTCTTCAGATTTTACAAATTCCTGTTTTTCAGGATGGTAACATTATTCAACTTGCACATACAACACTGGAAGTTGCAGAAGCCTGTAGTGGCATCAGATCATTGATTTCACTAATAACACTGGGTATTGTTTTTGCGTATTTCTCCCAAAAAAGAAATATATTCAGGGTTATTCTTGTTTTACTTTGTTTTCCGACTGCAATTGTTGTGAATGCGATGAGAGTTACTGCAACGGGCATTCTTGCACAGATTTATGGTGAAGATGTTGCGACAGGTTTTTTTCATGAATTTTCCGGGTTTGTTTTATTTATTGTTGCATTTGTTTTTATGTTTTTGATCAACTACATTTTATTGAAATTACAACCAGTTGTGAAACATGAGGATGGTAGCATATGAAGCGTTTTATAATATCTACTATATTGTTGATTTTAACGATATGCATGGGGATTTATTTTTCAAGAACTGAAGCTTCATTGGAACGATCCTCTTTTGATGTATTCCCGGGAGTCTTAGGTGAATGGACTATGATTAATGAAAGTACTATTGGGGAATCATCTATGAAAGTACTTTTGGTTGATGATTATACTATGCGTGAGTATCGAAATGGCACTGATGTTATCGGAGTGTATCTAGGATATTATTTAAATCAAAGGGAAGGAAAACAGGTTCATTCTCCACGGCAATGTCTTCCTGGTGCAGGATGGACGCTGGTTGAAAAGAAAATTATACCCCTAAAGATTAAAGGTGTTGACCAGAAAAACACAAAAATTAATTACCAATTAATGGGTAAAGGTGATTCTAAGCGTTTGTTTTTATGGTGGTATCATGGCAGAAATAGAATATATGCTAATGAGTATTTGAATAAATTATATTTAATGTTTGATGCTGTTACAAAAAATCGAACTGATGGAGCATTGGTTCGACTTGATATGTTTGTCGAAGGTGATGTGGAAATGACACTTAAAAAACAATTTGAGTTTATCGATTTATTTATCGAATCTCTTAATAAATACGTCCCGGATTAATTATTGTGAGAGCATGTTTATTTGATTTTGTAAACGATAATGAGTTCGATTTTATTCAATTGGAAGCGCGATACTCTTTTTAAGATTTCTGATAAATATAAAAAAACGATGTAAATTCATTAAGTATGGAATTTTATCCATCTAAGTAAAGTGGTTTTCCCTTTGGCGGATTAAATGAACCCAGCTGGTGTAACATGATAATATTTTTGAGTGTAATTTTCACTCGAATAACAATAAACTCAATGAAATTTTTTATTTAGATTTAATAAATTAATTGATGTGGAATTATAAGGTAGGATGTTGTGCTGATTAATTGTTTAAGTTTATTATTAATAATTCCCGCATTTTTAGTATGTGTTTATTATTGGTATTTAGCGGTAGTTGCAATTTCGAATTTGAAGAATGAGAAATTATTCCAGACTGAATTCAGGAATTTATTCGCCATAATAATTCCAGCTCACAATGAAGAAGACGGACTTCAGGCAACGATTGATGCATGTCTTAAACTTGACTATCCAACAGAAATGTATGAGATCGTTGTTATTGCGGATAATTGCAGTGATAATACAGCTAAAATTGCAAAAGATAATGGTGTAACCTGTTTAGAGAGATTTGATAAAGAAAAAAAGGGAAAGGGCTTTGCTCTTGCATTTGCATTTGATCATCTGAAACAGGGAAAACATTCTGCTTACTTAATCCTGGATGCCGATTGTCAGATTGATTTAGATGCTCTTAAGATTTTTGACCATTATTTATCATGTGGGGATAGTGTTCTTCAATCAAACAATATTCCTTCAAATCCAGATGAAAATTCAATGACATTTGCAGTCGCAGTTGGAAGTACAATTGAACATGATCTTTTTTATGCACCGAAATCACAACTGGGTTTAGCTGTTTTTTTAGGCGGAACCGGTATGGTTATTACAAAAAAAATATTAGGACAATTCCCATGGAAGGCCAGTTCAATAGTTGAAGATGTTGATTATGCAGTTAATTTACTCAAAGAAAATATAAAAATAACCTTTGTCCCCGAAGTATGTGTTAAATCAGAAACACCTGTGGATAAGGAACAGCTCGATATTCAAAGAACAAGGTGGGCCAGTGGTAATCTCCATTTTGGGAAAACAGAGGCCTTAAAATTGATGATGAACGGTTTGTTAAAACGAAATCTTCGACTTGCCGATGCCGGCTGGACATTTCTAATCATCAGCAGACCCCTGATTCTATTAGAGCTTTTTATAGCTTTTATCATAGCTTGTATTGGTTATTTATTGAATGGTTCATTCGTGGCTAAGGGCTTATTTTATTTGATATCCATAGTAGTTGTTATGCAATCATTATACTTTTTATTGGGAATCCTGAAACTCGGTTTAAGCTTTAGACGGATTTCACTTCTTATTCAGGCACCAGTTGTAATCGGCAGACTTATTTTGATCTCACTCAAAGGGCTCACTGGAAAAAATTTAAAGAGTTGGAACAGAACACCACGAGGGTAGCTTGAAACTATGAGTAAAAAAATCAAAGTAGCGCATTTAATCGCAACAAGTTTTTATGGTGGTCCAGAAAAACAGATTGTTGAGCATTTAAAATTACTAAATAAAGATGTGTTCACTGGCTATGTTATTTCATTTATTGAAAATGGCGATTCAAATGAAATAATTCACAAAGCGAATGAAAATAATCTTGAAACAATAAGCATACCCATGTCAGGGCCAATAGATATAAGGGCTCTGATGGATCTTAGAAAAGTCGTTCTTAAAAATGAAATTCAACTATTGTGTGTGCATGGGTATAAAGCATGTGTTTTTGGATGGATAGCAGCAAAACTTACTTCAATCAATATTATTGCTTTTTCGAGAGGGTACACCTCAGAAAATATTAAAGTTAGATTTTACGAATGGCTTGAACGTCAATTTTTAAAACGAATGGACGGGGTCGTTTGTGTCTCAAGTGGTCAGGAAAAAAAACTTAAGCTCTTAAAGGTATATCCAAAAAAGAAGTGGGTTGTTCTCAATGCTGTAAAGGTTGAAGATAATGGCGAACCACTTCTTTTAGAAAAGGTTAATCAAATTTATAAGGACTTTGATATTCCAAAAGGCTCAAAGATAATAGTTTCTGCCGGACGTTTAAGCCCGGAAAAAGGCCACCGGTATTTTATCGAAGCAATCAGTAAGATAAAAAAAGATTTTAAAGACACCTTCTTTGTATTGTGCGGTGACGGTATGTGCAAAGAAGAATTAATTGTCCTGGCAACACAACTTAACGTTATCGATATTTGCCGTTTCCCTGGGTTTAGATCAGATGTTCAGGATATTTTCAAGTTAATGGAGTTTATGGTTTTACCATCACTTACAGAAGGGCTACCAAATGTTGTATTAGAAGCATTTGCAAATGCTAAATCAGTAGTTGCTACATCGGTTGGTGGCGTGCCTGAACTTGTTAAGGATGGCGTTAATGGCCTGCTGGTTGATGCGTGCGATATCGAAATGCTTTCAGGGGCGATTAAAAAATTAAGCAATGATAATTTATCTAAAGAATTTGGGAAATCTGGTTTACAATTAGTGAAAAAAGATTTTAGTTTTGAGGGGCAAACAAGAAAATTACAGAGCATTTATATGGGTCTCAAATAATAAAAAAACACATTAGGGTATTTACTATATGATTTATTTAAGTATCGTTATTCCGATTTTTAATGAAGAAAAATTTATTATTGAAACTTTAGATTCTTTAATCTCACAAGATTATCCCTTGAATCGCTATGAGCTTTTGGTTGTTGATGGGATGTCAACGGATACAACTAAGAAATTGGTTAAAGATTTTATTAAAAAAAATCCTGATGTTAATGTTTTTCTTTTGGATAACCCTAAGAGACTTTCAAGTAGCGGTAGAAATATTGGATTCAAAGTCGCAAAAGGGCAACTTATTGGGGTAGTTGATGGGCATGTTTATATACCTAATGACAAGTTGTTTTTTAATATGGAACGATTGAAAGAAAAGACTGGAGTCATGTGCCTTGCACGACCGCAGCCATTAAATGTCCCGGGAATGAAAGTAAGTATAGGTTATTGGATTGCTGTAGCTCGTAAAACGTGGCTTGGCCATAGTCGTAATTCATTAATTTTTAATACTGAATATGAAGGTGTTGTAGAGCCAACTAGTAGCGGTTTTGCGTATGATCGGCAAATTTTTGATAAAATCGGGTATGTTGATGAAACTTTTGATGCAGCTGAGGATGTTGAATTTAATTACAGAGTTTTAAAAGCTGATTTCACAACATATATTTCACCCGACTTACTGGTATACTATTACCCAAGAGAAAGTTTCCGAGCACTTTTTAAACAGCAGGTTCGATATGGTGAAGGGCGTGTACGATTTATTCAAAAGTATCCTGAAAGTTTTACAAAGGAGACTTTAGTACCTCCTGGAATATTTTTGATGTTTGCATTATTCCCTTTAGCGTTTTTATTGAAAGAAACATTTTACCCATTAAGTTATTTGATAATATTAGCTTTTTGTCTTTATAGCACTATAGTCTTAGTAACTGGAATAAAAGAAATTATCGGTAAACAAAAATATTTATATGCTGTTTTTTTTGTTATAGCTGGCATAGTTGTTACACATTTGGGCCTTGGATGGGGGATAATTAAAGCAAAATTGAAATCATAACGAAGTTTTAGTTAATTCTCGTTATCAATAAAAGAGTGATTTTAAAGGTAATATTAAGTATGCATTATCAACAAAAATGGACAATTAAAAAAATTGTGTGCTATCTCTTGTACCGTCTAATAGCTAAGCATATACCAAGAGATATTCCAATATTCGGAAATTGGATTTCGAAATTTCGATGCTCTGTTTGCAGGCCACTTTTTTTGGAATCTGCAGGAATTATAGGAATAGGTATAGGTGCTGATTTTGATAATGGTTGTAATATTATCATGCGAGAAAATGCTCATATTGGGCCATATGCGAATGTCAGAGGTAATTATGGTAAAATTACTATTGGTAGACATGTTATGATGGGGAAACATTGTACAATTATTGCGCAGAACCATGTTTATTTGGAAGAGGGATATGACGGATATGAAGGGAAAGATATTTTTATAGATGATTACGTTTGGATTGGAGATCGGGTAATTATTTTGCCCGGGGTTACAATAGGTAAACATGCAATTATTGGAGCTGGGGCAGTAGTAACCAAAAATGTACCTGACTATTCAATTGCAGTCGGTAATCCGGCTGTTGTTAAAAAAAGTAGAAAAAAATAAAAGAATAGTGATTGATCAATTAGAAAATTACTTTGTTATCGTAACTATATTAAATGAAATTGTGGGACTTTTAAAAAAGACAATGCGTAAACTCAATGGAGTTAAAAAAAATGAATGAAGATAGTTTAGACATAAATAAAATAATTGAAATGATAACTCCAAGAATATCTTCATATTTATTAAACCAACGAAATGAAAAATTAATGAATATTATAATTGAAAAAAGAATAATGAGGGCTTTTTCTACGGTTATTTTTTTAAAAATTGAACTCGAAAGAAATAAAGCACTTTATTTTGTTGTTAAAATTATAAAACATAATTGGATTAATAAAAAAATAGTAGAGAGTGAAAACCAAGCTGTTGTTGAATATAATATATTAAAAGAACTATATCCCAAATTTAAATCAATCCCAGGATGCTCTGTTCCAGAACCAATTTTTGTTATACCTGATATAGAATTATATTGTATGTATTTTGTTAATGGCAACTTATTAATGAATAATTTTAGGTATACGCGATTTTTTTCATCACAAAAAGAGTTTAATCTTTTAAAAAAAAATATGTATCAATGTGGCTTGTGGTTAAGAGAATTTCATCATTTTACTGGTCCTAAATTAGAAAGTGCTGAAAAATCATTTGATTCAATAATGGAGCGAGCAGAGCATCGACTAACCTTAATTGAAAGTGTAAGGTCAAATAATATTCCAATTGATTTTAAAAATCATGCAATGAGATTGTTTAATGAACAAATTAATGAATTGCAAGGTAGTAAGATTATAATTAGTGGTCGACATGGAGATTTTACTCCGTTGAATATGATTTCTGATTATGAAGGAATAACAGTATTTGATTTTTTAGGTTATCAAAAAGATCCCATAGCTGTCGATTTATTTAAGATATTATTATTTTTAGAAAATGAAAGATTAAGTATTTCGAGTAGTAAAAAGAGGGTTCATGAAATTAAAAAGAGCTTTCTATCTGGATACTCAAAATTGCCCAATATACCAACACAGGTTTCTACTATATGTGAAGGAATGCAACGAGTTGTGAGTCTCTGGGGGCATCTTTCAAACAAAAAGAACCATTTTCACCATAAAATTGAATCGAAACGGATAATTAGTGAAAACCTGAAATGGTTTTATAATAATGAAAGAAAATCATTGTTATATGAAAGTCAAGAATAGTGTGCAAACAAAATGAAGAAAAAATTAAAAATTTTATTATCAGCACTATATTTTGAAACTAAATTAAATAGTTTTGTTTCAAATATTAAGAATCGCAAGCATATAATCTTAACATTTCACAGGGTATATTCAAATTCTGAAAATTTTAATATTTATGACACTTGCCCAAATATAAAAGTAACTATTTTTGAACAACTTTTACAATATGTGAACAAATCTTTTAAAATTGTTTCTTTAAGTGAGATACATAAAAATTTAAATTCAAAAACACCGATGGCCGCAATTACATTTGATGACGGTTGGGTTGATAATTATAAAAATGCATATCCTATATTGAAAAAAATGAATTTACCGGCAACAATTTTTGTTACAACTTCAAAAATTGGTTCTGATGTACCATTTTGGCAACAGCAAATAGGTAAATGTATTTTTGAAAAAAAATATTCATCGTTAAATAAAAAAATTAAAGATGAATTTTCCATTTATAGTGAAGAACAATTAAATTATTCTAATTATGTTGATATTGTAAAAGAATTAAAAAATTATAATTTTGCGTATGTGCAAAAAAAAGTAAATTGTTTCAAAAAAAATGAATACTCAAAAAGGTTGTTTTTATCGGAAAATGAAATTGCTGAAATGTCTAAAAATAAAATAGATTTTGGTTCTCACACAGTCAATCATGTTATTCTCACCAATGAAACTGAATCCAATATTAAATTTGAGCTAAGTGAAAGCAAAGAAAAACTTGAAAAAATCGTAAACAAAGAAGTTAATACAATTGCTTATCCAAATGGAAATTATTCAGAAAAAATTACAGAAATTGCTGAATTATGCGGTTATCAGTATGGGTACACAACTGAAGATAGATATTTAACTATAAATGATAGAAATCTAGCAATTCCAAGGTTTGATACAGACTGCAAGCAGTTAGCTGATAATAAAGGTGATTTTAATAAATATATATTTCTATGGATTATTAAATAATACAAAAATGAATATTGAAAATAATAAAAAACAAATAAAAATATTATTAATAGCTGATCAAATATTTGCGTCAACGGGTGGAACAGAACAACATCTTTCATTTTTGCTCCGATATATAAACTCAAAAAACTATAAAATTATTTTTGTTTTGTTAAAAAATACTTCGTACTATGAGGAAAATTTATATCCTATAAAACCAATATACTTAAATTTTAGAAGCTTTAAATATCCTTGCCATATGATAGCAACATTAATAAAAATTAAAAATTTAATTAATATCCATAATATTGATATTGTTCATGCCGTTAATCCCGATAGCGAACTTCTTGCAATTTTATCAACGAATCTATGTAAAACATTGCCAGTTATTGCGGTGAGGAGAAATATGGGGTATTGGAAAACTAAAATTTTAAATTTGCGACACAGAATAACAAGCCCATTATTAACCCATATATTTGCGAATTGCGAAGCGGCTTTAAAAAATTCAATTGATCATGAAGGCGTCTTTGATAAAAATATTAGTGTGATCTATAATCCCATTATTCCTGAACGTTATAAAATCGATGAAAAAATTGATTATAAAAAACATTATAATATTGAATCTGCCGATTTTGTTGTTGGTATAGTGGCCAATTTGAGGCCAATTAAAGATCACACTACCTTCATCAATGCTGCTAAAATAATTATAGATAAAATGCCAAATGTAAAATTTATTATAGCTGGCCACGGCTCTGAATTATATATTAAAAAATTGATACAATTATGTAATAAATTAAAAATAACATCAAATGTTATTTTTACGGGTACAATTGATAATCCTACACAACTTATGAAATGCTTTAACATTGGTGTGCTATCAAGTAGATCAGAGGGTTTTTCTAATTCACTTATTGAATATTGTAATGTTGGATTGCCTGTAGTAGCAACTGATGTAGGAGGTAACAAAGAAATAATTCAAAATGGTATAAATGGTTATATTGTAGAAGTTGCAAATCCAAGAATGCTCGCAAATTCAATTTTAGATTTATTAAAAGACAAAAATAAAATGGAATGTTTTGGGAAAAAATCTAAAGAAAATGTCATAGAAAAATTCGCTATTAAAAAAATAATAAATCAATATTGGGTTTTATATAATAAGATAAAAAATAATATGGAGTGATATGTGAAAAAAAAACCAATTATTGTAACTTTAAATATATTATTAAAACAGTATCTTCCAAAAAATATTATAAACAAAATTAATGATTATTTTTGGGTTACAAGGGTTGATCTGTTATTAATTCATTTATCAAATTGGACCCCAATATTTTTGCAAACTGAAAAAGATATACTTATTAAACAGGGTAATATTTCAGATGTTAATGAAATCAATTCAAGCTTTTACGCTTCTGCTGAACAAAAACAAAGTAATATAGATTTCTATAATAACGGTAATTTACTTTTTGTTATAAAAAGAAGAGGCATAATCATCAGTTATAGTTGGGTTAAGTTAAAAGAAAAATCTATGTTGAATTATTATTTTAAACTTAAACAAGATGAATATATAGTTGTAAGATCATACACTCATGAAGGCCATAGGAGAAAAGGGTATTATAAACATCTTTTAAGTCACATCACAAATCAAATGAAGTTAAAAGGTTATAGTAAAGAATGGCGAGACATAGACCCTTCTAATATCCCGCCATATGAAAATGCAATTAAGACGGAGTGTGAATACTCTGAAACGTTTTTCTATAAAATTCATCTCTTAAAAGAGAAAATGATAATTCCAATAGGTAAATATAAACACAGATTTAAAAAAAAATGACTAATACATTTAAAATTGAAATAATTAGAGAAATTAAAGACCTTGAGAACATAAAAAAGGAATGGGATTCGTTATATGAATCCTCAGATAATAATCATCCATTTGCTTCATTTGAGTGGATATTATGCTTCTATAAATCCTATTTGATTGAAAGTGCTATAAGAGTAGTTTTGTTAAAAAAAGATGGTAAGATTACAGCTATTTTACCCGGTTTTATAGAACAACTTTCTCACAGGAAAATACCATTTAAGTTGAATACATTCCATTTTGCGGTAAACGCACATACACCGCGGTGTGGTCTCATTGCAAAAAAAAATGACTTAAAATCGATAAATTTAATTTTAGTAATGTTATTGAAAAGATATAAAAAAATTGATCTTTTCATTTTCCCGAATGTTTATCAGCAAAGTAATTTGAATACCGTTATAAATAAATTAAAAAACAGAATAGTTTACATTGAAAATATGTATAAATCTCCTGCATATGATATTTCGGCAGGCTGGGAAAATTATTTGAAAACACGCTCAAAAAGTTTTAGGAAAAGCTTGAAAAAAGCTAATACAAATTTGAGTTTTGAAAGAGAAATAAAACTTGAATGCTTATATCCCAAAACGGATTCCTCATTGGTAATAAACAGACTAAAAAAAATTGATTCAAAAACCTGGCAATATGAAAATAATACAGGACTTTTTTCAAATGAACAAAATTCTACGTTTTACACGTTATTAATGACATTTTATGCAAATGTGAATGATATCCTCATTAGTTTTTTATCCGTTGACAATAAAGATATTGGGTATGAAATTTCAGTAGAAAAAAATAAAAGTGCATATTTTTTAAAAACAGGTTTTGACCCTATTTACAGAAAGAACAGTCCTGGTAATGTTATAAAGGCTTTATTAACAGAGCATTATTCTTCAAAAGGTTTTAATGAAATAGATTTAGTTGGAGAGTCAACTGATGGAAAAAGAAGGTGGGCGACACATGAGCGAATACACAGAAATTATTGGATTATTAATTTCACATTTAAGGGCTTAATGTTGAGCGTTTTACTTCAAATAAAAAAATATCAGAATTTGATAAGTAAATTAAGGCTAAGAAATGATTAGTGCAAAAGAAACATTTATTAAAACATACGATCATTTCCCTTGTTCAGTTGAAAAGAAGACTGAGTGGAACCAGCTGGTTCGTGAATCAGTGTCTCCAAATATTTTTCAAACATGGGAATACTCCTATGTTTGGTGGAGAAATTTTGGAAAAGGGAAACAATTAAAAATAGCATTTATTTATGATATTGAAGGTCTGATAATTGGAATTATTCCTGCCTGGGAAGGACCTATTAGTGTTTTAAAAGGAACTGAAATACCAGTTTATGGAAGTATCAAAGATTCTGGGCCCAAAATTCCAGGGATTAGAACATCAGGTTTTGGTATGTTAGGTGATGGAGGACCAGTTTGCCCAGAGTATATTGGGCCAATTGTTAAGAATAATATTTCATCTAAACAGAGAATAACAATTATCGAAGCTATTTTTAAATTATCAAAAAAATGGCAAGTTCTTAGAATATCAGATCTGTTAGATAGTATTGGATTTGAAGATTATCTAAAAAAAAAATTAAAGTACAGTTATTATTCATCAAATGGAGAGGCGTGTTTATACCATTCTCTACCAGAAAGTTATGAGAATTTCTTACAAAATTTTAAGAAGAAAAAAAGATATAATATTAAAAGAACATTAAAACTTGCAGAAAAAGATTTTGATGTCGAAATGTCAACGGTGAATACAATTAATGAGTTAAATATAGCCTTTAACGATTTAAAAAAAATATACCGAAATTCTGAACGAGGTCAATATGGTAATTCATGCTGGAACTCTCAAGATTATTTCGATTTTAACAAGGAGTTAGCTAAAAAATTATTAGCAAATAGATGGTTAAGAATGCATATTCTTAAATTCAATGGTAAGCCAGTTGCTTTTTCATTTTGCTTTTTTTACCTTGGGACAATTTCATTTTATCAAACAGCCTTCGAGTCATCTTATAGAAAATACAGCCCAGGTTCAATCCTTTTACAACTGACAATAAAGGATGCTATTGAACAAGGTGCTATGAAATTTGATTATTTACGAGGAGATGAATCTTACAAATTTCAATTTGCTAATGATTACAATTCTCAAAAAAATATCGTGATTTTTAAGAAACCCGGCATTAATAATTTTTCGTTTTTGTTAAAAGAAAAAGTATCAAAACTGAAAGAGACATTAAAAACAAGATTGTATTAAGGATAAATATAAATAATGACGAAAAAGACTAATTCAGTTGCGAGTGAAGTAAAAAAAATTGGGGGGCACTCACTCATATATATGTTTGGTACTGCTCTCTCCCAAGCAGTCGGTTTCTTAATGATTCCTGTATATACTCATTACATAGAACCTGAAAATTATGGTGGAATGGAGATGATTGGGATACTTACTGCAGCCATTGCAATAACGGTTATGATGGGTGTAAGCGAGGGGATGTCTCGATTTTATTACGAAGAAAAAAATTTAGAACAAAGAAAACAGATTGTGAGTACAGTTGTTATTGGTTTTAGTTTGATGGCTATCCCCATTGTAATTTTTTTTCTTGCGATATCAGGTTTTTTGTCAAAAATTGTTCTGGATTCATCAAACTATAAATATATTATGCAGATATCTGTAGTAACAGTCTGGTTTTCATTGCTATGTGAATTAGGGCAAACCTATCTTAGAATGAAATATATGGCTAAAACTTTTGTTGTTTCGACCACAATTCAGCTCATTATAGCACTATCACTAAATGTTTTATTTGTTGTTTATTATGAGTTGGGAATTCTTGGCGTGTTTTATTCGACTTTGATAACAAGAGGCCTTATTGGTATTTGCCTTGTAAGCTTCGTTATTTGTGAAAATGGTATTAAAGTGTCACTCCCTCTGCAGTATAAACTAATCAAATTTGGTTTGCCTTTGGTCCCATCTAGGATTGGAATTATGTTGGGATTTATTTCAAGTCGTTTTTTTTTAAGATGGATGGGTTCGCCTGATCCAACTATAGCTCTGGCACAAATCGGACTTTTTTCTCTTGGGCATAAATTTGGTGTTGTTGTAAATCGATTCATCAATACACCATTCAACTCTTTTTGGGGTCCAAGGAAAATGGAAATTTTAATGAGTGATGATGAAAACTCTTTAGCAATAGTGTCAAGAATATGTACATATTCAATTGCACTATCTGTATATGTAGCTCTTGCTCTTTCATTGTGTATTGAAAGTATGCTTCGTATCATGTCTGAGTCAGGATACCATGAAGCTCATATTATAGTGCCATATATAGCATTTTCATATACAATATTTGCATTGGATACTCAATTTGCAACAGGTATTATTATGCGTAAAAAAACAAAATGGTTATCATATTTATCTTTTTTTTCTTTAGGTATAATTTTAATACTAAATTATTTATTAATACCTAAGTATTTAATTGTTGGAGCTGCTGTTTCAACCTTAATTAGTTTTTTTTTAAGAATGATATTAACTTATATTATAAGTCAGAAATTATTTCATATACCTTATGAATTATATCGTTTGTCATTACTATTTATTATTGCTAGTTTGGTTTTTTTAATAGGCAGTCAAATTAATATTGATAATAAATACTTTGATTTTATTTTTAAGTTTTTTTTCTCAATTTTCTTTCCAATAGTATTATTTATAGTTAAGTTTTTTAATGATGAGGAAATGGCGTATTTAAAAGGAGTTATTTTGAGAAATGGAAAAGTCTGGACTTCATAATAAACAGGATTTATTTTTCTGGTCACTGATTCTGTATTTGTTTTTTGAAGTTGTACGTGCCGCCGATGTTTATTCGTTTCTTTCGACAATACATGCTCAACGAATTTCCATGCTACTTCTACTTTTTATGGCCTTACTATCAAACAATAGGCATTTAAAAAAAGGGAGCTTTAACAACTGGCTGCTTCTATTTTGTATTTCTTTATTATTTTCCACTGTTTTTTCATATAGTTCTTCATCTTCATGGATAGTTACTAATAATTATTTGAAACTGGTGCTTTTTGTTTTTCTAATTAATTATTGTATTGAAACTGAATTTTTATTGAAATCATTTATTATATGTCTTTTTTTATTGGTCTTTTTGTATGTTGTTCTATCAATTCGTGAATATTTATTAGGACAACATGTCTATACAATGGGCGTAAAAAGGATAACAGGTTGGGACTCTATAACTGGACCAAATAGGCTCGCAGTTATTTGTACTTGTTTTTTGCCTTTTAGCATTTTAATGTTAAAGAAGGAATCCTTCGTTGAACTGCGATTGTTTGATTTTTTATTATTAAAGAAGAAAATATTTTATTTGATTGTTTGGATATCTTTTCCTGCCTCTATATCGGTAATTTTGCTGACAAATTCAAGGTCTGGCTTTTTACTATTAATAACCTTTTGTCTGTTGTTTTTTTTAAGATCAAAAAAAAAAATTAGAATTGTTATTATTATTTTACTTACAGTTATAATTGGATACAATTTACTCCCTGAGTCTAGCAAACATCGCTATAGATCTATTTTTGTTTTTGCTGGGTTGGTAGAGGAAACTAAGGAAAAAACTAAAGTAGATGAATGGTCACAAACATCTGCAGAGGGGAGGCTGTTTGGTTTAAAACGAGGGCTTGAAATTTTTTGTCAAAATCCAATACTTGGTGTAGGTCCTGGTTGTTTTAAGCTTGTTTCAGGGAACAGTCTTCAAGCTCATAACTTGATCGGACAGCTATTCTCTGAAACAGGGTTAATCGGAGTTATTCCATTTTTTGCTCTTATTCTTTCTATTTTTAAGAACCTCAATATAATTAATAAATACTCTGAATTTGAATATATTAGTCAAATGGGAACTACTATTAAAGATGCGATGTGTATTATGGTAGTGGGGTCATTTTTTGCTCACACGGTGTTTTTTTTATGGTGGATTTTATTTGGGGTATTAAGTTTGTTAAGTATTAACTTATTAAGTCGTAAACAGTTAAACCTAAATAGTCAAACCTCATGATACAAAATTACAAATAATAATAGGCAAATGGAAATATGATTACTTCAAATATTTACAGAAAATTTTTATTTCGTCATTCAAGAAAAGAAATATCATTTCTTAAGTTCTCACAATATTGGTCTACTAAAAAAATTAAAGACTATCAGTTTAATAAAATAAAAGAATTATTGCAACATTCTTACGATAATGTTTCGTATTACACAAATGTTTTTAATGAATTGAAGATAAAACCAAAAGATATTAGAACAAATAAGGATCTTGAAATTCTACCTATTTTAACTAAAGATATTGTACGCAAAAACTTTAAATCACTAATTGCAAAAAACTATAATGAAGAAAGCCTCATTCACAATTCCACCGGTGGTTCGACAGGTGAACCTCTTAAATATTTCCAAGATAGACAATATGAAAAATGGGCAAATGCTGCAAGGATAAGAGGTTGGTACGATATAGCAGGTTGTGAAAATGGTGAAACAAGTGCAGTTTTATGGGGTGCAATGCATGAAGTTAAAGAAAATTTTTCAGCTTTTGAAAGAATTAAAGACTATGTTCTAAATGGAGAACTATATTTAAATGCATTTAATTTAAGTGATGACAGAAAAATTGAATTCATAAAACTATGTAGCATTATTAAGCCCAAAATATTAAGGGGGTACTTTACAGCGATTAAGGATTTTGCAATTTTCATTGACCAGAATAAATTGAAGTTTCCTAAGCTGAAGGGGATTATTTTGGGTGCTGAAACTGTTGATGAAGAGTCCCAGCAGTTGATTGAAAGAGTTTTTAAGGCTCCGTCATACAATACTTATGGGGGGCGTGAGTTAAGCTTGATTGCAATGGAGTGTGAGCATAAAAACGGTTTGCATGAAATCTCTGAAAACAATTTTGTTGAATTTGAACCTATTACGTTAACAAATTATGAGGATGCCGGTAATTTAATTATTACAAATCTCAATAATTACGCTATGCCGTTTATTCGTTACCGTATTGGTGATATCGGGATCCCTGGCGATGGGAAACCATGTAGTTGCGGTAGAGGGTTACCCTTAATTAAAAAAGTCATTGGAAGAACTACTGAAGTTTTTACATTTTATGATGGAACAAAAATTGCTGGAGAAATGTTTATTCATTTAATGAAGAGTTTTCCTGTTAATGAGTATCAGTTTATTCAGACTTCAGAAGAAAAGGTTTTACTTAGATATAAAAAATCTTCTAAAATCTCTGACAATCTAAAAAAAGAAATTGTACGTACTTATAAAGGCTACCTTCCGGAACAGACCAGTATTGAGTTTGAGGCAGTAGAAACAATTGAAAAAACACCAACTGGTAAGTTTAGGTTTGTATTGAAGGATTTTACTGTTTAATTAAAAAGAATTCCTTTAATAATTTTTTCTGTGGTTTTATTCTATGATATAGAAAAGGGCAAATTTTGTGAAACCAATAATAAATAATTCAAATGTATCTATTGCGTCAGCGAATTATGAAATTACATACCCTCAGGAATCTCCGTATCACCCAGGTGAAGAATTTCCGGAATTATTAAATAACTGTAATATTTCAGAAAATGGAAATGAAGTATATTCTCTTTTTAGAGAAATACTTTTTTTGCTGGGGTTGGATAAAGAGAATTTTGGCTCCCAGAAATGGAATCCACTAGGTGACATTATTGAGCCAGGACAGAATGTTCTGATTAAACCAAATTTTGTAAGGCATTTACATATGGCAGGTGGTGATCTTAATTCTGTCATTACTCATGGCTCAGTTATAAGGTGTGCCTTGGATTATGTTGCATTAGCTTTGAACGGTAGTGGGTCTATTACCGTTGGAGATGCTCCGATTCAAAGTGCTGAATTTGATAAAATTATTGCCCATGTAAATCTTAATGAAATTTGTAAAAATTTTACAAATAATTGGGGTATGGAAGTTAATATTGTAGATTTTCGTTTGGCATCAATAAAAATTGATAAAAACCATCGTGTTCTCGAAGAAAATTCATTAGAAGGCGATACAAATGGCTATTGTTCTGTTGATCTTGGTCAACATAGTTTATTAGCCGAATTAGGAGCAGATAGCTCAAAGTTTCGTGTCACCAGTTATAATTGTGATGAATTAAAGAACCATCATAATGAGAAAATAAATGAATATTTGATTCCTCAAACAGTATTAAATGCCGATGTTGTAATAAATCTTCCGAAGTTAAAAACTCATAGAAAGGTTGGGATTACGGCTGCGTTAAAAAATTTAGTCGGCATTAATGGTTTTAAAGACTGGTTGCCTCACCATCGGTGTGGTTCTTTGAAAGAGGGTGGCGATGAATATAAAATACCATCGGTATTGAAACGGATGAGAGCGTTGCTGTCTGAGCAGAAGTTGTCACAAACAAAATTAGAATTTAACCCCGTTAGGACTTTTGCTATTCGCGTAATTAACAGATTAGTTAAAACAATCGATAATAATTCATACGAAGAAGGTAGTTGGTACGGAAATGATACGATATGGCGAACCGTATTAGATCTTAATCGGTTATTAATATACTCTGATAAAAACGGAAAATTGCAAAATGAGAATCAACGATATATTTTAACAATTGTGGATGGAATTATTGCAGGAGAAGGAGAAGGCCCAATGCAACCAGATGCGAAAAATTGTGGGGTGTTAGTGGGAGGAGTAAACCCAGTTGCGATTGATACGGTTATTTCTAAGTTTATTGGATTTGACTATAAAAAAATATCATTACTTAAGAATGCGTTTAATGAAACAGAATGGCCCTTGGTTAATTTTAAACCGGACGATATAAGAATTAGATATGGTATTGACCATGCTGTTGGTCAACCGATAACTTCTTTCAAAAAAAGATACGATTTTACACCTCCATCAGGTTGGTATAAACATATAGAATATAGTGAAAACCAATCTAATTGATAGGTTTACGTAAAGCGAATGACAACAAAATAAGTGGGATCATAATAAGCATAGTTATAATTAACCTAACAAATTTTTTATCATTATTAATCATAATTATTATTATCGTTGATAAAATATTAGGCTAATCCAACTGGAATATAAAAACTTAGAAAATCGATGCGATTTAGTAAATTCGTTTATTAATTTTTTAGTTTATAGGAGGCTGTTATGCTATCTTTCGTATTAAAATCTATTGTTCATATAGCTTTGATTTATTTTGTTTTATATCCTACACTTGCCTTTTCTGTCTCAATTAGTTCTTTTGCGAACCATTGTACTGCAGGCCCGGATTTAACTGATTCTGATGACAGCGCAACATTATACTCAGAGTCAGGTGTTAGTGGAAATGCTTGGAGTAAAGGTGAGGCAAATGCATTTGCAGCTGCAATTGGTTCTTTAGGTGTTGATGCTTCTTGGGAGGGGATAGGTTTCGATTTCGACAATTACAATTCACAGGCTATTTACACTCAGGAATTTACTAATACATCAGGTTTGGATTTAGATTATTATCTTAATTTTAAAATATTTGATTTTATTAATACTGCACACGGCGGAAGGAAGTCGTGTGCAAGGTCAAGTGGCTCTATTGATATTTTATTAAATGGTTTATCAATTTCTACTGTTAATCAATCATTGAGTATTCACACCCAGGGCGGGCATAGAGCTCCTGTTTATAGCAACAATAGCGATTCTGGTAGTTTTATCGTGACTGACGATACAATTTACGATGATTTAAATGATACTGTATCTACATCAATTGAGATTTCTTATTCATATGAAGATTTTTTTTTTCTTGAAAAGTTGACACATGGAGAATCATTTACAATTGAATACATCTTATCAGCATATGCTACGGGAATGGACTTCGGAATGGCAGATATTTCAATTGATTTTTTTGCTGAAGTATATTCAAACAAAGCTATGGCAGTACCTGAACCGGGCACAATTTTTCTTTTAATGTTTGGGTTATTGGGCATCACTGGCGTTCGTAAATTAAAAATGTAGTTACTAATCCGAAAACTATTTTTAAAGTGTTGTTATGAATATGTGTTAAATACATTCGATTAGTTAAGGGCCCGGGAAGTATTTAATTATACAACTTCGAAAAATGCTTCAATTAAATTGAACTAGACATTCTGAAG
>JQIA01000032.1_pt1 | contig 54873 bp, 47 predicted proteins | sample 811431 | NCBI WGS metagenome assembly JQIA01 (sample SAMN02998118, study PRJNA258478) | marine sediment metagenome | biome: marine; feature: seafloor; material: sediment; isolation source: oil-polluted sediment collected from 3 locations (0.5 km, 0.7 km and 0.9 km)... | place: USA: Gulf of Mexico ...
AAATGGTGCCTATGGCCCATGACGGCGATATAAAATCGCTCTATATCATTGGTGAAAATCCACTTGTTTCAGATGCAGATCTTAATCATGTGGAAGCATCGTTCAAAAACCTTGAATTTCTTGTTGTTCAGGATATCTTTTTAACAGAGACTGCGCAAATGGCCGATGTTGTTCTGCCATCACTCTGTTTTGCTGAAAAAGACGGTACATTTTCAAACACAGAGCGAAAAGTCCAACGTGTTAGAAAAGCCGTTGAAGGGCCTGGCATTGCAATGACCGACTGGGAAATCACCTGCGGTATTGCAAAGCGGATGGGTTACGACATGTCTTATCAAACCAGCGTTGATATCTTTGAAGAGATCAGAACAGTTACTCCGTCCTATGCGGGTATCACCTATCCCCGTATTGAATCAGGCGGTCTGCACTGGCCATGTCCGAATACGGATCATCCGGGGACGCCGATTCTACATACGGCTGCATTTACTCGCGGCAAGGGCCTTTTTCACGCAATAGAGTTTACCCCACCGGCTGAAAAAACGGATGCGGATTACCCCCTCATTCTCACCACCGGACGCTTGCTTTATCATTACCACACAGGCACAATGACACGAAAAACCGATGGGTTGAACAACAGGGCGCCTGAATGTTTTATAGAGGTCTCACGAGCTGATGCTGAAAAATATGGCCTTCATGATAGCGAAACGGCTACAATTTTTTCAAGACGCGGCAAGATATCTGCAAAAGTCAATGTATCGAAAAAAGCAATGCCGGGAACGGTTTTTATTCCGTTCCATTTTGCTGAAGCTGCAGCGAACAGGCTAACTAATGGTGCTCTTGATCCTGTGGCAAAAATCCCGGAGCTTAAGGTCTGTGCGGTTAAAGTAACCCACTAATCTGCTATATTAATAAAAAAACCCCGGCAAGTTAAAAACCTGCCGGGGTTTTTATTTGTTATGATCATCATCACTCAACTTTGAAAGAATTAACTTTTACCTCAATAACTTTTTGCCTTAGCTGAGATTTAAAAACTTTTTGTAAAACAGTTTTCAAACGTGATGGATTATTCAGGTGTTTACTGCCTCTTTGTGCAACAATGATCCGAATAGCGTGTTTAATTCGGGCCTCTTTCCTGGTTATTTCCTCAATCCCTGCAATATCTTTAAAACCCAGAGACAAATCGTAACGAACGATTTTCTTGTCTTTTAATATAGCACTTCCCTTAAGGGGAAAATCAAATTTATTTTCCGAACATGCCGCAGCCAAAACCAACATTAAAATAATTAATGTTAACCGTTTCATTTTCCACCTTTTTCTAATTTTATGGGATTTAACATAATGTTATTGAATTATAGATAATTTTTCCAATTCACGCCATAGCATAAACACCCTAATAGCATAGGGCTGTTCCCCTATGGACATAATCTATCGTCTGGTAAAGCGATAACTCATAAAACATTGATTCGTGAAATAATATGAATGAACCCTTTCAACTCTCTAAATCCGAAAAATAATTTTGAAAGACTTTAATCTGATATGTATTTATACAGGCTGACAATGTATACAGGTTCTTTTTACATAAATCAGCATAATAGCTCCTTTTCTTGAAATTTCATCGATTTTGAAGCATTAAAAGATATTGGTTATAAAGCAGGTCTTGATTTCTATAATAGCAATTCAAGTCTGTTCAATTAGTTATTTCATAAACCGATCATATGCCATGTTTAATCTACCCGGAACTGATTGTCAGCAGTAACAGACGTTACCAGACCCTAAAAGAGACATTTTTTAATAATCATTGATTAAAATGTAATCTCACCTTTGCGCTTAAACAATTAATCTGATACATAATTATATTTTATAATATAGGATCTTTTGTGAATATACTGTTACTACAATTACCTATTCCCAAACTTAATTTTGGATTAAAGACAGGCAATATACCCTTGGGTGCAGCATGCCTTCAGCAGGCAGCCTCATTAATGCCGGAAATTAATATTGAATTGCTGCCGGAAAGCAAATCATCCTACCTTGGTGATTCTGCTTTAATAGATCTTATTAATAGAAAAAAACCAGATCTTGTTGGCTTCACTGTTTTCGCCTGGAATGTTGAACGTTCTTTGTATTTTGCAGAAAGAATAAAGGCATTATTCGATCCCATAATCGTTTTTGGCGGTCCTGAGATTACACAGGATAACCTCCTTGTTAAAAGCCCCTATGTAGATCATTTTATTTATGGGGAAGGTGAAAGCCGGTTTATTAGTCTAATAAGATCTTTAATAAATGACAAAACAAGCCCATGTTGTTCTAAAAACTTTACCAATTCAGCCAGTCCCTACTTAAGAAATTTATTAGAACCCGATATCGAAAATCTAATGCTTCTTGAATCTCAACGAGGCTGTCCCTACAAATGTGCGTTCTGTTATTATAATAAATCAAGAACAAGTCTTGTGTTTAAAGACATTGATCAGGTTTTAGAGGGTATTCGCTGGGCTATAGATAATAACATTGAAGAACTATACATGCTTGATCCATCGCTGAATGTCCGCCCCGACCTGAAAAAACTTCTGTCCGCCATAGGTGAAATTAATAACAACGGTCAATTATCAATTAACAGCGAAATAAGAGCGGAGTGGATTGATTCTGAATTATCGGACCTTTTTGCGGTAGCAGGTTTCACATGGTTTGAGATTGGCCTTCAATCTACCAATAAAAAAGCGCTCCAAATAATGAATCGCCCAACAGATTTATCCCGTTTTTTAAATGGCGTAAATCTTCTTAAAGAAAGAGGTATTCAGCCAAGGATAGACCTTATTTCAGGACTTCCAGGCGATGATTTACAAGGTTTCTCAGGTTCTCTTGGATTTGTTGCTGAAAATGATTTATATGATGATATTCAGGTATTTCCCCTCTCAATTCTCCCGGGAACAAATTTCAGATTGCACAGTAAGGATTTAAAAATAAAATATGAAGTCAATCCCCCATATACTGTAATTGAAACTGATACTTTTTCAAAAGAAGATATGCTTCTTTCTTTTGACTATGCCGAGTCATTATTTAATGTAAATCTTTTTCCTTTTCCACATCTTGATATATCCTGGAAGAAAGATGGTAAGCCATTAAATAAACATAAAATTTCAATCGGTGATGAAAAATATATTAATAGAATTATTATCAATTCTATCTTGACAGATTCAGAAATCAATTTACTCGCCGACAATCTTTCGTTACCTTATCAGATATTTGTCAAATCCAATGTAACAGATCATACTTATATATGTAACATATTAAATATATTAACTATTAAAAACCCATTTTCACCGTTTGAATTAATTTTTATTCAACCGGATAAAACACCAGACTACGAGTTACTTCTCAGTTTCTGTAAATTAAAAAGACCACATTTTTTAGATATAGACATGAGGTATCTTTTTCCTCATGAGGGTAACCGAGCTGTTTTGTTCACAATAATTTCAGAAACTAACCATTATTATTTTACAGGTGAAATGAAACGCCAGGTTTATCTTTGGAAAAGCAAGGGAATGCCAACGTTAAACAATTTCGAAGATCTGTCTGATTTTGATGGTATATTGATTGATAATAATATGCCTGCTGAGATGGTTAACAAATGGCAAAATCAATACTGTGTAAAAGCGAATGAAATTATACCTGTATCTTTTGCAGAGTTAGCTCATCAACAAAGGTGGCTCCGGTTAACATCAGAAGATGAGTTCTATTTCGGGTTTAAGGAATAAACGAACCGCGCACCGGACATTTTTTGCTGTCCAACATCAACACAATACGTTATAAATGTTATTTATTTAAAACAAGGATGGTAAAATGATAAACCAGTTTATTGATGAAGTTATATCGACAGGACCTGAGGCAGTGCTACCTCATAATCTCGATTCAGTATGGCTCGACAAAATATATATAGCAGCAAAAAATTATCTTAAGACGGCCGCAGGTTCGATGGAAGAGCAAAAAGATGCTGAATTTCTGGGAGATGATTATTCATTAATCATGCTTTCTGCTGTCACTGAAATTGCTCATCAACAGTCGGGCTACACCCCTGAAGATAATACTTTTGAAATTCCGGAAGATGTTCTTTTTGAATATATTTCATGTTATTCTCTCTCAATAATGCTTGAAAGCATAGCACGTGAAGGTGAGATAGAAATTGCGAAACCAACACTTGAGAGTATATTTGATAGAGAGAGGCTTTATGAAACAGAAGAAAATAATCCTGAACTTACAGAAGTACTGAATAGTATTATACTTTCGTAAATTGAGTTATGCCGGGAAGCCCGGCACTCAATTATCCGGAGGTCATATAGAACGCCCTTATCTTCTTTTCTGTGGGACTTTGTTGTCATTCAAATGTTTTTGAACTCTTACAAATGGCGCATAGCGACTATCGTCATCTTTTACGTGTGCCACAATCCACTGGCTTGAATATTTAACAGCATCATTATACGCCTTATCAGGTTCATCAGAGAATAAACGACGATAGCCAAGCATCCTTTTCACAAATCGCTGATGCTCTTTTTGATGCTGCTTAAACTCAGGGTAACCGAACTCGCGCAGTACTTTCTCTTCATACTTAAAGTGCTGATTGATATATTCTGCCAGATCAGCAAAGACTTCAAGTATGGCTTCATAGTCTTCCTCTTTCTTTCTTTTAATTGAGTCAAACTGAAAAAAACGATTAAGAACATCAAAAAACGCCTGCATTTTGTTGTCCAGGTCCAACACATTGATATTTAATGAGTCATCCCATTCTAATTTATCCATAATGAATCCTTTATATAGTCGTATTACATTTATATTCAGACCTAATGTTCTTTAACCAAAACTGAGGTACATACCATTTATTCTTATCTATAATCAAGTGATACTTATTGACTAAAGCTGTTAATTTTACCAGATTATCATTTTTTTGAAAACCCAATATATAGATTGAAGGCCTATGGCCTCAAATTATCATCTTTTTTTGCCTTGTAAGCACGCCTTAAATGAGCATGATATTTTCCCGGATATTTTTTTAGAATATATTCAAGATAATCTATCTGGTTTTGAATGGATACAAGGTAAACATTTTTGTCAACATCCCATCGTTTTTTAAAATGATTCTTTAAAAAACGGACAACATTGCCATATTCATTTTTTAATCGTTTTCGACTTGAAAGATAAAAATCTTTTGTTTTTTGAAGCAGAACATCTTCATCTTCATACCCCGGAACGCAACCTTCTTTAAATTCCTTCGCAAGATAAAGCAGTTTTTCGAGATAAGCATGATCAGCCATCTGACCGACCAGGTCAGCTGTACCCAGCATCTGTCCCATCAGGTCATAGCTGTTGTCAAAAGAATTAATTGTTTCAATCTCTGTTCCAAGCCCTGTATAATTAATGCAATTCATGCAATATGTTGAATCTTCGTCGGAATACCCTTTTTGATTAAAATAATTTCTTAAAAATTCAGCACTTCGCCTAACATGGACAAGCGTATACTTGGCACCACTGCCCTCTTTATCGTCTACAGTTTGAATATATCCGGTATCATGCATCAAGGCTGAAATCAGTCCCAATTCAGTTTCTTTTGATGAAAACTTAATATTATTGATATATGCTCCATGAAGAAGCCTTACCATGGCAAGAAGGCAATCGAGGGTGTGCTGTAGATCGTGAAATGGTGTATTACAAGCCTTATACCCCGCATAACGGCCCGCAAAAAGACACAAAATATCAGCATATGCCACATCAAACATACTAAATTTATCATTCGGATATATTAATGATAAAACATGCTTCACTTCTGCAAAAACATCATTAATACCAAGCGTGTCAGTTGTTTCGGAAGTCATTGAAATTTATATCCTTTAACACATAATCCAATCAATAAGAAAAGGGATTTCATATAAATGAACTTTTTTTAATAAAAAAGAATCTATGTAAATCAAATTAATCCATCTTTTCTATTTTTTCAAGTAATTTCAAAGAGTTTTCAATATCTCTCTTGATCATTTTGTTTTCCGGGTCAAGATTTATAGCTTTTTTCCATTCACCAATGGCAAGATCAAGATGTTCATTTAAAAAAAATTTAACACCATTTTTGTAATATAAATCTGCCATTTTTTTCATTTCTGAATTAATGTCAGAGACAATATCTTTAACATTTGCATACCCGGGCTTAATTTCTGCAAATATTTTTAATGCTTCCTGATAATTCTTATTTTCAAAAAACGACAGGCCTTTGTGATATAACATGTCATTTTGAACTTCAATTGCTTCATGCTGCATTTTATCGTAAGCTGTTTTTACTTCTGCTATATCACTTTTTACATTTCTATAGTATCTGTCTACCCGTTTTAATAATTCCAAAGCCTGCTGATATTTTGCATCATGAAAATATTTTTCACCGAGTTTAAAACAGGCTGTATTTTTCATAAATATTGCCTCTCGATTTAACGGTTCGTGCCTTAAAATATTTTCAACAGCGACAATCAATTTTTCATAGTTCTTCGTCTTAAACAGTTTCCGGGCGAAAAGTATTTCCCTGTTCAGATTAAAAAAATATTTGGTCAATTCAACGTTAAGTACCGGCAGCTTAATAATTGTACCCGGTTCCAATGCTGTTGAATCATTTTCCCCAGAAAAATAGCCGACAATATAGGCCTTTTCTCCATTATTATAAATGGTTTCTGCAATTGAACGTAACGTATCGCCCGATTTCACCTCATACAATATTGATCGGGGACGTTTTAATCGTTCTTTGAGGTACCCCAGGGCGTCCTGATTTGATCTGTCATAACTAAGTGTCTTAACAAACTCCAGCTCCGCAAGTTCATTAAAGCCTGAGTTAAACAGTGTCAATCCTTTTTGAAAATGCTTCTCAGCGTTATTTTCAATATGTTCTGTGAGGGTATTGATCTTATCAATAAGAAGTTTTTCAGCGACACGCCAGTTCGCCAGTGCGAGTTGCAAATCATCTTTTCTCTCAAGCGTTATTGCTTTCGCCTGGTATGGCTGCATTGAAGGAATTTTATCATAATCCAATACAAGGGTATCGGTTTTAACCATCGTACAACCAGAGAGTATTAATGCTATTAAGATAAAAAAACTGCGTTTCAATTGATGTCCAGAGTCTGAAAGGTTTTAATTTTGGTTTTATATTCATCTATTGCGGTAGTTTGATAGATATTAATCCTGTTAAGTTCAAACTTATCAACAAAAAAAGGGTTTGATTCACCGCTGTTAATAAAGGCACCTTTAAAATTATATTTATCCAGTAGCCCTATAATTAAATTATTACTCTTCCCTCCGGGGTAAGAATAAAATATACAATCACGCCCAAGTTTCTTCTCAATCAATTTCTTTGAATTCCTTATTTTTTTCTCTATGAAAAAAAAATAAGCCTTAAGCGTTCTGCTAAAGCCACTAACAGAAAGTCCGGAGGATCCTCCGCAGGATTGTATAGACACGCCTTTTCCGGATAATTCATTTAACATATCCCAGGAAGCCATGCCATCGCCGCCAATACGGTCAGGATCAATAAACAGGGTTACATTATACCCAAATGAATCTATAACAGGATATATCGTTTCATAAAAGGATTTTGGCTCTCCCGTAAAAGTCAGCACAATGGATTTCTCCGGTATCTGAGTATTATATTCAATAAATTGTAGCAATTCATTAACAGATATAACCCTGAAATTATTCTCTTTTAAAAACTGAAATTGTGCCCTGATCTGTGTATCAGAAAAATACTGCCTACTGCCCTGAGCCTGAATTTCTACCGGCTCATAATTCAACACAGGTACAACCTGATATCCGGTTGGTTTAAAACCACCAATATTAAAATAAGTAAGAGGAATAACAATATTATCACCTGGACGCAATTCCTGTATTCCATTAAATTCAGAAATCAACCAGTCATTTTTTTCATCTTTCAGGTATTTTTCTGCAAGACTCTTAAAACTGTCAGAGACCGTCGCTTCAATAACAACAAATTTATCTGAAGAGTACTCCATTCTAGTGGTTTTACAGGATATAAGGCTTATCAGAGCAAAAAAAACCACTAAAATATTTTTTACAACTGTATTCAATTCTAAGCACTTCTCCTGTTTAAACCACCAATAATTTTATAAACATTTACCGGATCTTTGCGCCCTTTAATTACTTGTGGTGGCAAAACTTCAAACTCTGAGTTCATTTTCAAATCATCCAGACTGCAGCTACCAACGATAATTTCACCTGCTTTTGCTAAACCGTTCAGCCGTGAAGCGATATTCACAGTATCACCAATAACGGTGTACTCCATCTTTGACTGAGACCCAATGTTTCCCGCAACGACGATTCCTGAGTTTATTGCGATACCTACCCTTGCAAGAAGATGGTTGCCGTTAGTACTGACACGTAAAAATTCCTCCTGCATTTCAATAGCTGCGTTTATGCATCTTTCAAAATGATTTTTATGGTAAACAGGAACGCCAAAAACGCCAAGGACAGCATCTCCAATAAATTTATCCGTATACCCACCGTGCCGTATTATGACACGTGTTGCAATTTCAAAGTATTCATTAAGTTTTTCTACAATTTCTTCCGGTTCTTTTGTCTCTGAATAGGCAGTAAAATCTCTAATATCTGCAAAAAGCACAGTTGCGTGATTCCTTCGCCCTTTTAACCACTGTGTTTCCGGATTATTCATTATCATATCCAGGACTTCTGATCCAACATATTTACCAAATGATTTTTTCATCATTGTCTGCCGTGCCAGCTCATCACCCATATTATTAAATGCCGTTGAGAGTATCCCTAACTCATCATCTCTATTGATGTGTACTTTATAATCGTAATTCCCCATTGCAATCTCTTTAGTCGCTTTTACAAGCTTTGTAATCGGCAGGGAAAATCTTACGCCAAACAGTACCGCTACAATCATGCCAAGGAAAATAATAACCAGCATTGCAAAAGCCAGAAATGCCCGTTCTTCAACAAACTGTTTTGTTATAAAATCTATCGACAACCCAACATGAACTTCGCCAAGGTGTTTGCCCTGGAAAATGATAGCCCTGCTTACGTTTAATACATGTTTGTTACCAAGAAGATAATTAAAATAGGTAACATCCCCTTTTTGAGAAACCTTGTCCACATTGTAGAATTTAATAAACCGGGATCCTATTTTTTCCTGATCTGTATGTGCTTTAATCGTTTTGTTTTTATCAATGATAAAAGCATATAAGTGCCCGTCAACACCTCTGACATTTTTTAGAATTGTATTTAATGAAAGAATATCATCTTCGATTAAAGGTACACTGGAGTTGTTTGCAAAAAAGTTAAGGCTGACAACACCAACCTTTACGGTCTGGTTATATAATTTTTCCCGTTGTCTTTCAAGAACAATATAAGATAAGAGCCCAACTGATATCGCAAGTACAAGCATTATTGTAACAGCAAGCTGAAACCATATCGGAAACCGTGGTTGTCGTACATCTTCCGTCAGAGTCTCCCTTACTCTGGACACCAGTTCTTTTATATTATCTGAAAGTGATTGAATAGAGAGGTTATAATGATTATTAATGACCTCAACGAGTTCTTCTTCCGTGGCATATCCTAACTCTACAATAATTTTACCGATAGGAACAGCTGTTCCAAGCTCAAAAAGTTTCGTCTTTTGATATTCCAGCGCAGTCTGAAGCTGATTATCTGTAATGATTCCGCGCTTTTTTAAAACAGCCCCGATAACCATGTCTTCATCAGTCGTACGTGATGGTATAAATCTTAAAATGCCACTTTTTTTTTTCAAAAGCCTCATGCCTTTTTTAAACTGTTCTTTACGGAAAAAATAGTATCTCTTGTATACATAGAGTAAGACGTTCGGTCAATTTATTTTAACTAATCAATTATAGTAATTTAAGGAGCCTCTCATGAATATTATCAAATCCGCCATTTGACATGATTAATACAAGGTCACCCTCTTTTGTTTCGTCAACAAGCCACGAAATAATAGCCTCAGTATTTTCAAAATAGACTGCCTGCTTCTTTCTTTTTATTAAATCCTCAACAAGTTGCCGGGAAGAGAATCTTTCGTCCGACGGAATACTTTCAAGCATCGGTGTTTCAGGTATTAAAATTATATCTGCAGCTTCGAATGAGTCCGGATATACATCCTGAAATATATTTCGCCTGCTTGAGTTTGTTCGGGGTTCAAAGACAGCTATCAGACGACCACTACTGTAAAATGATTTCAATGCCTTTGTTGTTTCCAGTACTGCCGTTGGATGATGTGCAAAATCATCCATTACGGTAATCCCATTTTTAACGCCCCGAACCTCCTGGCGCCTCTTTACGCCTTTAAATGAATTTACAGCTTTGCAAATCACATCCTTTGATATACCGATATGGTCTGCAGCACCAATTACGGATAGTATATTGAGAATATTATGCATGCCGGGCTGACTGGTCTGGAAGGAGCTGTAATATTCGCCGCCTTTAAATACATCAAAAGTATTTTGCCGACTCTTAGTCCTAACATTCGTAGCCTGCCAATATGCAGCATCGTTAAAACCGTAACGTAACGTATCACCTGTATGCTCATCAATGACATCATCAATATTTTTATCCGAATCGCAGGCAATAAGTTTATTGCCTGGCTTGAGTCCGGCAATAAATTTTCGAAAAACATTTTTTACATGACGAAGGTCATCAAATATATCGGCATGATCAAACTCAACGCTGGTTAGAACAGTAACATCGGCATCAAAGTGATAAAATTTGGCCCCTTTATCAAAAAAAGCAGTATCATATTCATCCCCTTCGAGAATGATGTAATTGCCATTGCCAACACGATAGTTACTATTAAAATTATTTAGTAGTCCCCCAATCATAAAGGACGGGTCCAGTCCCGCTTCATAAAGGACCCATGCCATCAAAGATGAGGTTGTTGTTTTTCCATGTGTCCCGGATACAACAAATGACACTTTATCTCGGGCAAACAACTTGTTGATAGCCTGCGGCATCGAACAATAACAATACCCACCATCTGCAATCTCTATAGCTTCAGGATTATCTTTTCGAACTGAATTGCCAACAATCACGAGGTCAGGTTTTGATGCCAGATTCTCCCTGCCAAAGCCTTCTATCAAATGGATACCCTTTTCCACCAAAAAATCACTCATCGGTGGATACACTTTTTGATCCGACCCTGTAACACTGTATCCTTTCTCTTTCAGCATACAAGCCAGCGCCCCCATTGCAGTGCCACATATTGCAATGATATGGATAGATTGTATATTCTCCGGAATATAATTTTTGGACAAATCCATACTACGATAAAACCTTTCAATGCAGCGTTATAAAACACAGCATGTTATTTTTTATGCGATTGATTTTAATACTTCTTCAGCTGCTTTTAATGTTTGTTCTATGTCTTTATCCGTATGGGCTGCAGACATAAAACCGGCTTCAAACTGTGATGGGGCAAGATAAATACCTTTTTCAAGCATCCCTCTGTAGTATGCAGAAAACATATCAAGATTTGATGTTTTAGCATCTTCGTAATTTCTGACTGTCTTACCGGTAAAATATAATCCCATCATCGACCCGACCCTGCCGCAACCCGCATCTACATTTTGTGCTGAAAGAATCCCAGAAAATCCGTCTACGAGTTTTTTCGCTTTTGCGAACAGGCTGTCATAAAACCCCGGCTCATTAAGAATTTTAAGGGTTTCAATACCGGCAGTCATCGCAAGAGGGTTTCCTGAAAGTGTTCCCGCCTGATAAACAGGCCCTTTAGGTGCAATAAAATCCATGATATCACGTCGGCCGCCATAAGCGCCTACCGGTAAGCCACCACCAATAACTTTACCAAGGGTAGTGATGTCAGGGGTTATTCCATATAACTCCTGAGCGCCACCCGGTGCAACTCTGAAACCGGTCATAACCTCATCAAAAACTAACAGACTGCCATATTTCTCTGTTTCAGATCTTAACGTCTCCAGAAAACCGTCAACTGGTGGAACAAGACCTATATTGCCTGCAACAGGCTCAACAATAATACAGGCAATCTGGTCACCCTGCTTTGCCATAACTTCTTTAACTTTTTCAATATCGTTAAACGGGATTGATAGTGTATCCTTCACAACGTCATCAGGAACCCCGGGGCTTCCGGCAATATTCAATGTTGCGACACCCGAACCGGCCTCAACGAGAAAACTATCTGCATGACCGTGATAGCCACCATCAAACTTCACAATAATATCTCTGCCGGTATACCCTCTTGCAAGCCGTATGGCACTCATTGTCGCCTCAGTACCGGAGTTGACCATACGAATAACTTCAATTGAAGGTACCGTTTTAATAACCAGTTCGGCAAGTTCAACTTCTAATTGTGTTGGTGCCCCAAAGCTTGTCCCTTTTTTCAAAACATCCACCAATGCTTTATTAACCCGGGGGTGGCTGTGGCCAATAATCATAGGCCCCCATGAACCTACATAATCTATATACTCATTACCATCGGCATCGAATATCTTCGAGCCTTCCGCCCTGTCAATAAAAAGTGGGTCCATACCAACTGATTTACAGGCACGAACAGGACTGTTAACACCTCCCGGAATAATATTCACAGCTTTATTAAACAGACTATCAGATTGTTGACGATTCATTTTTTTTCCTTTCAAATATTTATTAAATCAAGTTTAGTATTTTTCATTATGCTGAATTTTTTCATTTATTTTTTTAAACATAAATGATTTAACACTTTAATCAAAAAAAAATCAAATTTTTTTCTCATAAATTAAAGGGAATATTTATAATTTCATGAAAAGAGCCAAAGTTCTTAAACCACTGGCAAAGCTGCTGACATATATTTTTGAGCACAACCCTTATGAATTCGGGCTTATCCCGGATAAAGACGGGTATGTCAAATTAAAAACACTTCTTCAGGCTATTAATGCTGACGATGGGTGGAAACATATCAATAAAAGTCATATAGACGAGATGATCTATTCGCTTCCGACCCCACCGGTAGAAATATCTGATAAATTGATACGGGCAAAGAATCCGGTTAATTATCAAAAGCCGGTTTATGCAGAAAAAGTGCCGGGAGAAATTTACACTGCGATAAAAAACAAAGCTCACTTTCATGTGTATCATAAAGGTTTAAAAGCTGCGGAAAATGATTTCATAATAATGTTTTCAAGCAGAGAAAAAGCAGAAAGTTTTGGAAAACGAAAAGATCAAAAGCCGTTACTTGTAACCATTAATTCAACCACTGCGGAAGAGTATGGTGTCTTTTTCTATAAGGCGGGTGATTCAATTTTTCTGGCAAAGCATGTCCCTGCTGAAGCAATACACCTGCCACCCCTTCCGGAGAAAAAGAAAACATCAAAAGTAAAGACAGCAGTAGATTCGAATAAGCCCTCACTACCAGGAAGCTATTACCCTGAACCGGAAAAAACTAAAAATAATACTTCTGTAAAAACTAAAAAACGTGATAAGAATTCCTGGAAGGATAATAAAAAAAAATTCAGAAAAGAACGACAAAATTTTAATTCGGACAGTTAATAGGAACTTTTTTTAATAAAAAAAAATCAAACTTAGAAAATTTGATAATTCTGACGATAATGATAAAACAGAGGAGCGCCTTCACTTTACCCACGCGGTTCTTGGTAATGTCAGCAAGTTTTTTTTATGATCTACGGCTTCAAAACAGTTACAGGATGCAGTAACCCTGTAGTTCCTGAACCGGGTGAATCCATTCCAAATGAGGTTTATGATGCTGCTCTGGCGGTAGCCTTCTTGAATGACTTAGATTTTATGCGTGAGCGGGTAATACCCTGCTCACGCATAGACTTAAAATTCTTTTAAAATTTCCTGCACCATCTTACCATCAGCCAGCTTACCAAAATGCTTCATAATGGGTCCAACAGCCTGCATCGAATTTTTAAACTGAGAAAAATCAATATTCGCTTTTATCCACTCAACGATATCACTCTTCTCAAGCATTTTTGGTAAATATGAATGCAGCAATTCAAGATAGTCGGAGGTTTCTTCCTTTTTTGCTTCAAGAATTATCTTCTCGGATTTCCCAAGAGACCTGATGATTGTCTGCATTTCTTCGTTTGTAATCTCTTCCGGTTTTTTAACCCTTGTTGATTTCTTTCCACTTTCCAGTGTGATGGGAACAGTCAGTTTTGGTAATTCGCCAATAATCAGGCGCATCGTGTCTCTTACTTCATTATCCTTATTCCGCATTGATGCTTTCATATCATGCCTGATTTTGTCATGCAGTGATATATCTAAAGAGTCGTTCCATCCATATTCATTAGTATTTTCTGCCATGTTATCGCTCCATTTTATTATTATAATCAAAATTATCGTTCAATTTTAAAGCCCTTTCAGGACAGAGATAAACACAAACGCCACATCCAATACACGCAGCGTCATCAATATTTACCCTATCTCCGTCGGCATCCGTTTTTATTGCCCCTGTAATACAGGTTTCCATACAGAGCCCACACATACTACAAGGTATGGTTTCCTGAAACATTATTTTTGAATCCGGTTTATTCAAATTATTTTCAAACAAACTGTGTTTTTGATGAGAGCAGCAGCACCCACAGCAAAAACAGATAACAGTATTATCAGAAAGCTCAGTATCGCATTTTGCCTGAAGTCCGGTACTGGTCATATAGTTTAAATATCGAGTCACATTTGTTGCAGGAACGCTTACCCCTACTCCTATTGCCAGAAGATGACGGGCGGAATCGCCTGTAAAAATGCATGCACCGACAGGATTGTTATGACTGCATGACCTGTCAGATTGTTTACCCTGTGATCTGCATGGACACGTAACTGCGACAACATCACCATGCTTAAGGTTTACAAAAAAGGATTCCAACTCAGAAAAACTTACCTGTTTTTCTGTGAAGTAAAGTTTTTTTTTAATTGTAATTGATCTCACACTGGTATGTCCTGTTTTTATTAAAACTGAATCAGGGATAAATTAAGATTTATAATCGACTTTTTTCCTCATAGTTTTTGTCTGACCACGTTTTATTTTGCTATCAACTCGTTTCCTTCTGGCATTCTTAGATGGTTTTGTTGGTTTTCTGTTTTTTGGCGTGGCAACTGCTTTCCCAACAATATCATTAAGCCTTTTTAAAGCCTCTTCTCTGTTTTTCTCCTGACTTCTGTATTGTTGAGATTTTATAACAATAATACCATCTTTAGTTATACGCCTGTCATTGTATTTTAAGAGTCTCTCCTTACAAAAGTCAGGGAGGGAAGACGTTATAATATTAAACCGCAAATGTATAGCGGTTGCAACTTTATTTACATTCTGCCCGCCAGCTCCCTGAGCCCTTATTGCAGTTATATGGACCTCATTCTCAGTAATTTTATCAATAACCATATCTACTCTTAATCTGTTTTCAATATTAAAATAAAAATGAGTATATATATTAAAAAAGAAATTTGCAAAAAAAACTTTTTTGATATATTCATCTGTGTAAATATTTTTTATAATTCTACTTTTAGTATTAATAATATATGGACTTAATCTTGTACTAATAAACCTGTTTAAAAAGCAAAGTATGTTAAAAACAATCTTCAAATCAATCGTAGTTTTTTGTATTTTTCTCTTTATTGCAGGCATTTCTGCATTTCTAACAATTTCATACAGCATCAAGAATGAAGGCATTATCGTTGTTCCTGAATTGGTTGGCCGGGATGTCGTAAGCGTCCTTGAGCAATTATCAGATATGGGATTAAACACAAAAGTTGCCGGTTTTGAATATACGTCAAACGTCCCGAAAAACTACGTTATCTCTCAGGACCCGGAACCGGGCACACTCATCAAAGAAGGCCGGGATATCAGAATTATTTTTTCAAAAGGCCCAAGATCCGTTGTTATGCCATCACTTAACCAAATGGAATACCAGTCAGCGGGTATATTGCTTGATGAAACAGGGCTCGACGAAGGTAGTCTTTCATATGCCTATAGCTCAGATATAAAGAAAAACCATATTATTTCACAATTCCCTTTTCCAGGTTCGGAAATCTTAAGGGGGGATAAAACGGACCTCCTGATAAGTAAAGGAAAAAGGCAATATGAATACATCATGAGTGACCTGACGGGGTTTTCAATCGATGATGCCATTTTAAAAATTGAAAGTGCCGGCCTTGTTATTGGCGAGATTAAATCAATTGTTACTGCACATTTGCCTGAAAATACTATAACCTCACATCAACCTCGGGCTGGTCACAGAATCAGTGAAGGGACAAAAGTAAATTTTGTCATTAACAGGCCCGCTGGAAATACAAAAAAAAAATATTTGCATGATGCAGGCCCAAGACTTTTCAGCCACAGGGTCGATAATGGATTTTTAAAAAAGCATCTTAAAGCCATGCTTAGCACCAATGGATTGATGAATGAGGTGTTTAACGGCTATGTCAAACCCGGAGCATCAATATGGGTTATGGTACCCTACAATACTGAAGCAACGGTGTTTTTATACGAAGATAATGACTTGATAAAAACCCGGTTTTACCAATAATCGTTAATCAGCAACACAGGATAAAAATGAAACTGATCGCACCATCAATACTTTCAGCAGATTTTACAAAATTAGGGACTGAAATAAAAGCAATTGAAAACGCCGGAGCTGACTGGGTCCACATTGATGTCATGGACGGACATTTTGTTCCCAACATAACCTATGGGCCAATCATTGTTGAGGCATCAAAAGCGTCAACATCAATGCTTCTTGATGTTCATCTTATGATCGAAAAACCAGATTTGATGATCCCTGAATTCATTAAGGCCGGTGCTGATCTGATATCTGTTCATGCTGAAGCATGTACCCATTTAAACAGAACTGTTAATATGATAAAAGATGAAGGCGTAAAAGCGGGTGTGGCTTTAAATCCGGCTACCCCCCTCTCCTCAATTGAATGGGTTCTTGAAGACCTTGATTTTGTACTTATTATGAGTGTCAATCCGGGATTCGGGGGACAAAAGTTTATCAAAAACAGCCTCGATAAAGTCAGGGCGTTAAAAAAGATGATATCAGATGCGAATCTCTCTACCCTGATACAGATTGATGGCGGTGTAAAAACAGATACGATTAAAGAGATCAGTGACGCAGGTGTCGATTCATTTGTAGCAGGTTCAGCAATTTTTGGCAGTGATGACTATGCTGAAACAATTAAAACGTTTAGAGACAAAATAAAGGCCTAACTCTTTAATAACAGGAAAGAATTATGAACGCGAAAGGGCAGTTAAAACTCCTTATTATCCATGGACCAAACCTGAATATGCTTGGTAAAAGAGAGCCTGAAGTTTACGGATCTGAAACACTGGAAGAAATAAATCAGGGACTTAGTAAATTCGGTGCTGATCTGAATATCTCAGTAGAAACTTTCCAGTCCAATCATGAAGGTGACATCGTTACAAAGATCCAGAATGCCATGGACAGCGTGGACGGATTAATCATTAATCCTGCTGCTTATACGCACACCAGCGTTGCAATTCGTGATGCAATTCTTCTTCTTAGCTGCCCGGTTATTGAGGTTCATCTTTCCAACATCTATAAACGTGAAAGTTTCAGACATCATTCCTATGTATCAGATGTTGCAACCGGCCAGATTGCGGGCCTCGGAACTATTGGTTATGAGCTTGCGATAAGATCAATACATAAGATGCATTTTGAACATAAGAAGTAAATTCTTGGCACCTTTACCGACATATAACAACCTCCCGGCCGAAAAAAGAGATGCTATTTTTAAGGCAGCCCTTGATGAGTTCTCTGAAAAAGGCTATCAGGGGGCAAGTATAAATGCTATTGTCCAAACCATCGGAATCGCAAAAGGATCCATATATCAGTATTTTGGCGACAAAAACGGATTATTTTTACATATATTTTCAAGTACTATGGCGCTTGTAAAAAATAATCTCAGGCAAGTCAGAGATATAACAAAAAATGACCCCCTTTTTACAAGACTTGAAAAAACACTGACTGCAGGCGTTCATTTTGTAATAGAAAACCCCGTGGCATACAGACTCTATATTAAAATTCTTGCGGAATCATCAATGCCATTTAGAGATGAAATTTTGAGTTCATTAAGACAGTATAGTTATGATTATATATATTCACTCCTTGAAGATGCAAAAAAAAAGGGTGAGCTCGAAAAGGAAACCGATCTGGCAACGGCCGGGTTTATTATTGATGCTGTAATGGATAAATTTTTAATGTCCAGAGCAATTGAAACAAATGACTGTGGTTCAGGTATATTTGATGCAGACAGTAAAGCCATAAACACGTGGATAACATCAATCGTCTCAATACTGTGCAACGGAATCATAAAATGACGTCACCATTATTAAAAGGATATATACTCATTTCTGCAGCAGTTAAGGATGAACTTGAATTCCTAAAATCAAAACTGCAAAATGTACGTGAGTACCCATCAGAGATATTGCACAGGGTTTCCGGAACATTAGAAAACAGACAGGTACTCCTGGTTGCGACAAACCCCGGAGTCGTTAATACGGCTTCTGCCCTGACAACCGTCATCGAAAAACTGAGGCCGTCTCTTATCATACAGACTGGCTGTGCAGGTGCCTTCATACAATCCGGGATTAAAACAGGTGATATTGGAATTGCCAGTTGCGAAATAGATATACATACTGGCGTGCAACATCAGGACAATACGTGTGAATATCCGCTCCGGCCACTGCCATTTCCAATCATTGCCCGGGACAATATAACGAACAGATTCCCTACAAACAAAAAATTTTCAATTAAAGCCAAAGACATAATATCCGCGAATATTAATGGTTATTCTGTTTATGAACCATTTATTACGGTCTCTACAATAACGGCATCAAAGGAAAGAGAACGTCAGTTATATGATGCTTTTGCCCCCTGTCTTGAGTCAATGGAGGGCTCTGCGGCAGCCCATATAGCGTCTTTATACAACCTGCCTTTTTTAGAGATAAGAGCTGCAAGCAATATGGTGGGCGATCGAAACAAAAACAACTGGGATTTGCCTATGGCATTTAACAGAAGCAATCGTGCAGTATTTGAATTTATTCTTAACACCGGTGAAATATCATGACCATTAACAATCTGTCACTCGCCTATTCCACATGCCCGAATGATACATTTATCTTTCATGCAATGGCACATAAAATAATCGATTTAAAAGGCCTGTCCTATAACATTAAGCTTGATGATGTAGAATCTCTGAACCTTAAGGCAGCCTCAATGATGTATAATATTTCAAAACTTTCTTTTGCTGCAATAGGAAACCTGCAGGATAATTATGCGCTCCTAAAAACCGGCGCAGCCCTTGGAAGAGGATGTGGGCCACTCCTTGTTGCAAAACCAGGCTATAAACTCAAAAATATTAATGAGACAGCGATTGCAATCCCGGGAATTCAGACAACAGCTAATCTGCTATTAGGTTTATGGGCAGGAAAAAACAACAATACCGTTCCGATGACATTTGATAAAATTATGCCTTCGGTTTGCAGTGGTGAATACGAATTTGGTGTTATCATCCACGAAGGCCGGTTCACTTTTGGCGATTACGGTCTCGAGTGCGTTATCGACCTTGGCCAGTGGTGGGAAGATGAAACATCAATGCCGATACCTTTAGGGGGTATCGCAATTCAAAGAAATCTTCCTCAGGAGATCATCCTCCAGGTTGAAAAAACCATTGGCGAAAGCGTTATACACGCATTTAACGACAGAAATGCCAGCTCAGACTATATAAACAACCATGCTCAGGAACTGGATGACGACGTGATTAAGCAACATATAGATTTATATGTTAACAGTTTTTCGCAATCACTTGGCCATGAAGGCGAAAAAGCGGTTGAATATCTCTTTGATCTTGCACGAAAAAAAGGCGTGATGAAAAAATGTAATAATGCCATATTTGCATCTGGTTAAATCAACTTAACCACCTCATTTTATATCATTTTTTAGAACAGTACAAATCCATCCCTTTCTACACTTAAAAACTACCATCCCCTCTCCTGTTTGAGATTAGGAAAAAAAGTACCAAAACCCTTTGACAAATGGAAAGCCGCCTGTATATATGAACAAGTCAAATTAGTTTTTATAACGTTTATATATACATACAATTTATAATATCAGGCCGGATACAAAGTTCCTGGTTTGTTTAAGTCTCAGGCATTAAAATTTACCCTGCTACCGGTATATTTACAGGGGAGATGTATGCACAGGCTTAATTTCAACCCATGGTTATTTTGAATCGGCTGAATTTGTTGTTTTTTAACCAGATCCATATTCAGAACTATTTGTTTTTTATGTCATTCGTACAAGGAGGTAGTTTTATTATGTCAATGGTAGAGAAAAGTTGTAAGGATTTTGTTGATGTACTAGCGTCAAAGTCACCGGTTCCGGGCGGTGGCGGTGCTGCCGCTTTAGGTGGCGCCATCGGTATGGCTCTATCCAACATGGTCGGCAATCTGACAGTTGGGAAAAAAAAATATGCCGACGTTGAAGACGAAGTAAAAAGATTGCTCGAGCAAGGGGATTCAGTTATCAGTGAACTGAATATCCTTGTTGATAAGGATGCAGAAGTATTTGAACCACTGTCAAAAGCATATGGCCTTCCCAGAAGTACCCCTGAAGAAATCAAGTTTAAAGAAGAAACCATGGAAAACTGCTGCAAGACTGCATGTGGTGTACCTATGGAAATAATGCGCAAATGCTATGAAGCCATTCTGATACATGAAAAAATGGGAAAAATCGGAACACTGATAGCAATCTCAGACGTCGGATGTGGTGTTGCTCTACTCAAAGGTGCACTTATTTCTGCTCAGTTAAATGTCATTATCAATATCAACTCAATTAAAGATCAGGATTTTGTTACAAAAACCCGTGAGGAGATGGAAATGCTTCTTGAAAAGGGGTCGGAACTTGCTGATGCAACGCTTCAGGCAGTACTTGACAAGTTAAACAAATAAATCAGATCTGATGTTAGTGAAAACTTTAACACAACGGAAAGGATACTAAAATGGCTGAAAGATTAACCGGAAAACCTGTCGCAGATTCTATGAAAGAAAACCTTACACAAAGAGTTGACGCTCTGAAATCAAAAGGACTTACGCCTAAATTAGGTATTATAAGAGTTGGCGCACGACCTGATGATCTTTTTTATGAAGGTGGCGCAAAAAAGACCTGCACAGCAATCGGCATGGCGTATGAAGTTTTTGAGCACCCTGAAGATATCGATCAGGACACACTTGCTGCTGCTGTTACTGACGTAGGAAGTAAAGGTGATATTCAGGGGATACTGATGTTTGCTCCTCTTCCTTCTCACCTGGATGAAATTAAAATTAAAAGCCTTATTCCCGTTGAAAAAGATGTTGACTGCCTGAGCCCGCTCAGTGCAGACCAGCTTTTTTCAGGAAAATCAACAGGTTTTCCACCATGTACGCCTACAGCCTGCATGGATATGCTCGCACACTACGATGTACCGGTAAATGGTAAAAAATGTGTAGTTATTGGTCAGGGACCTGTCGTTGGTAAACCGGTGTCATATCTTCTTTTGAAAGACGGCGCTGAAGTTACAACGATTTATCTGGATGGATCCGGAACACTATGTGTTGATGAACTGAAACTCGATAATGGTGCAATGGTTGTTGCTGACCATTCAACCGATAAAACAACACCGGCTACCTGTAAACAGGCTGAAATTGTGATAGCAGCAGCAGGTTTTCCAAGACTTGTCAAAGCAGATGCCGCATCTGCCGGTCAGACCTTTGTTGATGTCGGGATAAATGCAGACCCGGAAAACCCTGGAAAGTATTGCGGTGATGTTGATTATGCGAATGTTGAACCTATTGTTGCAAGAATATCCCCTGTACCAGCCGGTGTAGGTTCAGTAACTACGTCCGTACTTTGTAAACACACAATCATGGCCTGTGAAAAATAATCACATTTAATAAATAAAAAAACCCGGTTATCATTAACCGGGTTTTTTATATCGATTTATTAACTACCCCTTATTGGCATCCACATAGTTTTTAATAACGGCTCTAAAATCCTTAATTGTCTTACATTCAGGAAGAACCGCTGTTATTGTGTTTGCAAAACCCTTATCATTCAGCATCTTAGTCACAAGTTCCGGATTATTGGTGATTGATTTTGCGAGTCTTTTACTGTCAAGAATTCTGGATAAAAGAATTCTGTCTGTCAGAATCTTTTTCATCACATCCTTATCATCCAGAAGAAGACCAACAAACCGGCTATCCTGTGAAATCATCCTGGCAAGCTCTCTGTCATCAAAAAACTTATCGACAACCATTATGTCCCTTAGGCTTTTATTTCGGTTGGCAGTTTTAATTCGCTCATCCTGAAGCATTGTTTTACATGTATCGATAATCAGGTTTTTAATACTGGCAAAGGAAGCCTTTTCTTTTTTTATTTTATCAACAATAGATTTGTCCTCAAAAACCATATTAATGATATCTTTTTCAAGGACAAACTCATTGACACGTTTTCTGGTAATATTTTCAATCGTCTCATCTGAAGCAAGCATCGACTCAATCAACTCATGTTCTTCACATTTTTGCCCCCGCTCCTGATATTTTTCCAACCTGACCATTTTTCGCAAACCTTTAAGATTAATAACAGGGTAAAGACGACTTTCAATATTAGCAACTGAAACAGGGATATTACCGGCTGGATCTGCTTTGTGAATATAGGTTACACGTGTCATATTCCTACCAAAAAACTCCATCAGATACTTGCCGGAGAGATCAACAATCTGAACACGTCCTTTTTTTACAGGAAATTCGGTATCATCTTTAATCGCTTTGAATGTTATAACGGCACGGCCGGTCTCAAGGTCATATTTTGTCTGATTTGCTATAATGACACCTCTGTTTGGAATCGGCCAGGGGGTTTTAACTTCATTGTAAAATATTTTTGTATTTCTATCGATTTCCTTTAATATAACTGCTTCTTTACATTTAGCCATCCATTTTGGAAAAGCCGGTATATCTCTTAAAACTTCACCAATAACTTCCATTTTGGCTTCAATAAAAGCGACAGCCTTAAACTCTTTAATGTCTGTACCGGGAAATGAACGTTCATACCCGAGTATACCTTTCTTATCATAAATCTGCTTCCAGCCACCGGTCAAATTGGCGTCATCTCCCGTTGAGGCCTGAACCTGAAATGATACTATTGCTGTGATGAGGAATAAGCTGAGTATTTTTAAAAATTTCATTTTTATCTCCCGATTTTATTAAATTAAAAAACCACAGATCATGGTCATCACAAAAACATTGTTCACACACAACGAAAAAAAATATTTGTTAATGATTATTTAATACAGTGATTAAATAATCACTAACAAATATTTTTTAATAACAAGCCAGTGTAAAAAAATTGTTTTTACACTGGCCTTAAACGTTAAAACATAATTAACAGACTATCCGAATTATGTAAAAAGTGGCTGCGTAGCCATAGCAAAAGCCATGTCACCTTCAATCTGCATACTGCCGCTCATAAACATATTCACAGGATGTGCTTCTTTCTTTGCAACCTTAGCTGAATCTGCCGTTGTCATCTTGAAAGTACATTCTGGTGTAACAACACCATTACAGATAGTTTTTATACTAAAAACACTACCATCATCATTTTTTAGTTCAGCTTTAAAACAGCCTTTCATGCCTTTAAGGGCATTATATTTTGCAATAGTAAGATCCTGCTGAATACCAAGAAGCATATCAAGGTTGCCAGTTGCAATCATTTGTACCATGTCATCTTTTGTAAGAGAAATTGCTACAAGAGGATCAGCAATTGCTTCCGTTTTAACGTCAAAATTTATTCCGTCTTTAACGATATAACTATATGTTGTATCACCCTCAATATCCACTACAAGCGTAAATTCTGTACCGGCCAGTTCTGCAACTCTACCTGCACTTTCAATACCTTCTTTAGCAAGTTTTGGGCTTAGTTCTGTCAATAGTTCATTGATACTGATGTCTGTTGGTATTTCCTGCATTTTTAAATCTCCTTAATTTATACAATTATAAACTGTTATAGAGCACACTTAAAACTCTAGACTGACATGTCAGTTTTAAATATGAAACAGATTTAGACGATTGTCAATATAAAATTTTAACCGATCGTTATTTTTTTTCTATTCGTAAAAAATAATTGATTTTTTCAGGTTCTTTAAGAACTTCAATTTTATGAATATGCGCTTCAGGAATTGCATTGGCAAAATCAATCACCTCTTCTTCAGTTCGTTTAATTAGCAACCAGTTTTGAAGGTATTCCATAGAAAAAAGATCTGAACCATTTATATCGGGCCCCATATTGCCAACAACAAGAGTACCACCAGGTTTTACAAGTTTAAACAGATTTTTCGTTAATGCAACAGACCCTTTACTATTATCATTCGGATATGTTTTTATATAATCATAAAGCCCTGCAGAATATACAAGATCATAACTATCTGTCTCAAGAGTTCCTAATTCATATTTTTCAGTTATTTTCTCAAAACTGCCATTAAAATCATTTTTAGGGTCACAATCAGACAGATGTTCCATCTTTGGAAAAGCTATGGAAAAATCATTTTTTATTATTTGGAATGCATTTGCAAGCGCGTACTTGACATTGTAACCTGCAACTTTTTCAACAGCTTTTCTTAGAGTTTTAATATCATGATCAAGTGCAAGGAATTCATATATATTATCGTCGTCTTTATCATTCAGCACATCAAACATTTCCTGTGCAGGCCCGGCAGCAAGGCTAAGAATTTTACCTCCACCGGTTTTACGTATTTCATTATAAAGAAATGTTTTCCTGTTTCGAACAGCCTGGCAGATCTGAGATCTAACGGCACCGCGTGTAACAAAACGCCCAAAAGGAGTGCTACCCTCAAAGCTGTTTCGATAAATCATATTCATCATCTCAGCATCACCCGGATAACCTTCAGGTCTGTTTACAATCCGCCAGAAAAACGGGCTTGATTGTAAAATCTCGGATAATCTGGAATTAAGAGTGAAGTCTCTATACTTTATTTTTTCATCTTCACTGAGCTCTGAGACTGTATCTGCAATCAAGGTCCCATAGTCTCCCCACCACTGAAGAAACTCATTAAGCTCATCCTCCAGCTTCATATCGAGTTCATTACCGGTTTCAATAAATGAATCGACTTTTTCTTTCATGTATAAATGCGCTTCTTCAATCTCATTAAACTTGCTTAAAAAAAATTCGGATAGATATGTCACAGGAAACCCTTTCATTTATTTTAAAGTATAATCGTAATCATTGGTATTAGCTCTTAGCCAGATGTTCTCTCAAAAGTTTACTTGAACAACAGACTTCATCAAAAGATGCATTTAAGTCATCAAGAAACTTAGTGAACTCGGTATTACCTTTATCACTTTCTAATGTAGATTCAAACTCCTTTGAAACAATATATAAATTTACAGCAGAAACGTTAATTGCTGCACCTTTTAGTGAATGCAGTTCTCTTACAGCATCATCGTATGCACCCTTAAGAAAAAGTGTTTCAAGTTTTAATCCTATATTATTATAGAACCCACAAAAATTTGTCAGTATATCTGAAAAAACCTTGTGGTCACAACTTAGTCTTTGTATGCCATCATCAATATCTATACCTGGAAATTCGACACCAATCCTGTCAATATCACCCTGATTTCCATTATTTTTCTTATCATTTGATACAAAAAAATAACGCTTAAGTATCTCAAATAATTTTACCCTTTCTATTGGTTTGGAGATAAAATCATTCATACCGGCCTCAATACACTTTGCCCTGTCACCCTGCATCACATGTGCTGTCATTGCAATTATCGGAACGTTTTTTTCAAGTTTTTCTCTGATAATCCTTGTAGCCTCAATGCCATCAAGCTTCGGCATCTGGACATCCATCAAAACCACATCAAATTCTTTCTGTTTAATATAGTCTATAGCCTCAAGCCCATTTTCAGCACGGGTAATATCGATGCCACCAAGGTTTAATATCTCAGTTACTACTATTTGATTAATCGGATTATCTTCAACAAGGAGAATCTTCATCCCTTTAAACTTGCTTTGATCATAAACCTGTTTTTCTTTTTTTATAAGGCCTGTTTTAACGTTTTTAAATATTGCTATAATAGAATCAAAAAGAGTAGACGATTTAAGCGGCTTGGATATATAGCTCGATACACCGTGCGCCTGAAGATTATTGATTTCATCTTTATTTTTTACATTTCCCACCATAATCACCGGCGGAGAGAATTCAGGTGCAATGCCTTGTATTGCATTTAGAACTTCAAAACAATTTTGTTCAGGCACATCCTCATCCATAACGATCAAATCAAAACACCTGTTCTTCTCAATATTTGAGATCTTATGCACTGCCTGAGTCCCATTATCAACAGTCGTCACATAAAACCCGTAACTCTTAAGAATACGGGCACAGACATTCTGAAGTTTCGGGTTATGGACAACCAGTAAAATATCAAGTGGTTCAACAGTATCATATGCCGTTTCAACGATAGATTCCATGTCACGTTCAAGAACAACGCTGAATTTAAAAGCACTACCGATTCCGGGATCACTTTCAACATAAATTGTCCCATTCATCAGATTGATAATGCGCTTGCATATTGTTAATCCAAGCCCTGTGCCGCCATATTTCCGTGTGATTGAACCATCACCCTGGGAAAAAGCTTCAAACAAATTTCGTTGTTCATTAAGATCAATGCCGATACCCGTATCGCTCACTTCAAACAAAAGTTCTATATTATTTTTAGAAACATTCCCCGTGGTGAGTTTTACACAAATTTCCCCATTTTCTGTAAATTTAACGGCATTCCCGATGAGATTTAACAATACCTGCTGAAGCCTTATCGGATCGCCTTTGGCAACATAGGGTACATCATCTTCGATATCGATTATATATTCGAGACCTTTCCTGTTAAATTCGGTAATAAATATATCACCAACACTCTCGACATAATCACGTACATTAAATGATTGAAGCTCCAACTCCAGCTTACCTGCTTCTATTTTTGAAAGATCCAGTACGTCATTAATAATAACAAGAAGTGACTGAGATGACTTTTTTATTATTTCGAGGTATTTCTTACGTTGCTCCATGTGAACCCGATCATTCATTGCAAGATCGGCCATCCCGAGAATTGCATTCATTGGATTTCTGATTTCATGGCTCATATTGGCAAGAAATTCACTCTTAGCAAGCGCAGATGCATCAGCCTTTTTCTTTGCTTTTTCCAGCTCTCTATTCGCATTAACAAGTTCAAACGTCCTGTTTTCCACTCGTATCTCAAGTTCGTTACTAATGGTTCTGAGCTCTTCTTCAACCCGCTTTCTCTCAACAATTTCAAGCTTAAGCTCTTCGTTGCTGCTATTCAGCAATGCCGTGCGTTCCAGTACACGGTTTTCAAGTTCCTGATTTATTTCTTTTGTTTTTCTCTTTTCATTTTCAAGTTGCAGTGTAATAAAAAAATTACGCCTGTCAAAATATTCAAGAAGGTAGCAGGATGTCATTCCAATGATATTGGCACTGATGAAAAAAAAATTATTATTTATCAAAACAGGTATAGGTGTATCAGTGAAGTATACAGCTGAAATTTCATAAAAAAGAATGAGAATCCACCCTGCAAATGTAGCCCATATAAATCGTACACGCCCAAACGTATAGACAAACATAAAAACCAGAATCAACCCGGCATAGTATGAATACGTAGCTGGGGGTGGCGTCAGAACTATCATCATAACGATACCACCGCCAGCAACGATAGTAATCAAGGCAAATGAGAGCTGAACATATCTTTCAAAAATCTTTGTAAAGGAAAAGAGGATTATTAATAGAATACAAGGAAGAACGACTGCAAACCTGATATAAAAAAGGGATTTATAGCCGTCCGGAACCAGCAGAACATCTAAAAACCCAAAAGCAGAATAAAAGCCGATTGTAAGCAGAAGAATAACCCTTATCTGCAAAAAATATTTTACATTTTCAAAAATACTCTTTGCAAATAAACGCTCAAGTTCTCCGCCAAAAGACAAAGTAAAAAAATGTAGTTTCATTTTTTCACCTTCTGTGCACTGATCAGGTAAATTTACTTTGTCAAGAATGTTCATATACTCCATCTTAATAATGCCGGTATAATTCATTTTAAAAGAAGCTACCGACGGCAAATAAAAAAACCTCATTCGGTATTATTCACCTGATAAAGTCATTTTATTTTATACCCAACTGTAAATTCTAATATTGTTTAGATTTCTATTACATATGTACAACAGGATTTCAAGTAAAACCTATTCGACAATATCAATTCTAACATCAGAATATTAGAAATAATACGCAATATTAAGCCCTGGAAGGTCAATTAAATAAATCACTTCAAATGAAAATAGTTAGATGGTATATTAAACATTATATTTCGAATTTTTACAATATTATTGAAATACAATGGATGTAGTGCGTTGACTAAAGAGTTGAAAAAAACAGATACGTGGGATCATGAAGCTGAACTTAAAAAAGCTTTACAGGAAAGAGACGATCTTCTAAAAAAAAGGCCTGAACTGGTACATCTTCAGAAAGAAATTGATCACAGGCTGACCAGTACGGAGTCATTCGAAGAGAGAATGAGAATTCTGGGGAAAATGTTAGGCACCAGTCTTGAAAAACTTTACAATGAATGCAGCACCCTCGCAGATATTTGTGATCATTGTGGTATTGAAACGCAAATCCCGATTCTTGAACTGAAAAAGAAATCTGCCAAATTAGAATTCCCGGTTTATAAAAATCAATTAAAAAAATAACCTGCAAAAAAACAAAATATCAAATTTATTAAATATCAGTGATTGACAAATTCTTTAAACAATATTAAATAGTTAAGATTCTAAGTTTTTAATTTTTTGTGTATAACATCGTATTAGGTCAAGGTTTACATGAGCAATAGCAGATTAATTTCAGGCCATAAAAAAGATGACAATGTCATTGATTTTTTTATGGATATTCCTTTTTTTGACAGAATCAATTCGGAAGAAATCAAAGTCATTTCAAAGCATATGGCCACAAAATCAATCAATAAGGGAGACATCCTTTTCAATGAATCAGATAAGGGAAATTATATCTGTTTTATTGTAACCGGAGCTCTTGAAGTTGCTGTTACAAAAAAACAGTCAAATGAAAAAGCAGTACTTGCAAAACTTACCCGGGGCCAATCTATTGGGGAAATGGCAATAATTGAAAATTTACCACGTTTTGCAACCGTCTCCGCAGTTGAGAACAGTACAATGTACATTCTTTCTAAAAGTGCATTCGATCTTATTTTAACCAAACACCCGCATATCGGCATCAAACTTTTAAAAGGTGTCTCACACATTCTTAGCAACAACCTCCGGCAAACTTCTTTAAAGCTGGCAGAGTTTCTTGAAAGCTAAACGCATTCACACGCCTGCTTTACAAAAGTATTACACTCTAAGAATGCCTTGATTCTTGCCATACAGCCCCCCTTGGAATACTATTATTAATATCTATAACTGCTGTAAACTTGTCTGTAAAACAAGATGAATTAAAAACGGCAATAAACACTGGTTTTATAATAGGAAATGAAAAAACAAACACCAATTGCAATCACTGGAATGGCCGGCGTTTTTCCCGGAGCTGACAATACCGATCTATTCTGGGACAATATTATTAATGGAAGAAGTGCAATAGATAATGTCCCGGATAATAGATGGATAATCCCGCCGGACTCAATCATTAACACTGAAGCATCCAATGATACTGTTTTCTCAAAAAAAGCAGGATTAATCCAAAATTTCAGTTTTAACCCAGACGGATTTTCTATAGATAAAGAGTTGCTGGCTTTACTTGACCCTTTGTTTCACCTTGTTCTCACAGCTGGAAGAGATGCTGTTTCAGGGTGCAGGATAGATGATAAAATAAAAAAGAGGACAGGCGTTATCCTTGCTGCAATAGCACTTCCAACGGATACTTCCTCACAATTCACCAGAGAAATTCTTGGAAAAAGCATTGAAGATAAACTGTTTGCTACATTTCCTGATGCACAACCTCAACCAAAAGACACATTAAACAGAAATAAAGTACTCTCAAGCAGAGTCACAGGTCTGCCTGCTGCAATGCTTGCCAAGGGGCTTGATCTCCACGGCGGGAGCTACACCCTTGATGCCGCATGCGCTTCATCGCTTTATACTATCAAACTGGCATGCGATGAGCTCAGGGCTGGCCGGACTGATATGATGCTTGCCGGAGGTGTTTCAAGGCCCGATTCACTCTTTACTCAGACAGGTTTTACTCAACTGACTGCCCTTTCGCCATCCGGTATTTGTGCCCCGTTCGATGCAACAGCTGACGGACTCGTCGTTGGTGAAGGTGCCGGAATTGTTGTGCTGAAACGCCTTGAAGATGCAATAACGGCCGGCGATAAAATCCAAGGTCTGATTCATGGCGCAGGCCTTACAAATGATATTGGCGGCAACCTTATTGCACCGGATACCAGGGGGCAGATACGTGCCATGGAACTTGCCTATAAAAATGCAGGATGGTCTCCCTTTGACATAGATCATATAGAATGCCATGGGACAGGCACACCTGTCGGTGACAGGATTGAGCTTCAAAGCATGAACGCCCTGTGGCAAAATGCGGGCCAGAGTAATAAAAAATGCGCTATCGGCAGTATCAAATCAATGATTGGCCACCTTCTAACCGCAGCTGGCATTGCGGGTACTATTAAAACGATTCTTGCCCTGCAACATAAAACAATACCGCCATCATTAAATTTCAAAACGCCCTCACCTGACTCCCCCCTAAAAGACAGCCCTTTTTATATACCGGGCAATGCCAGAGAGTGGGAAAAAAATGCAGATATGCCTCGTCGGGCTGCGATGAGTGCTTTTGGGTTCGGCGGTATCAATGCCCATGTTCTCATTGAGGAATGGGACGAAAAAAACAAACGGTCATACCCTGTTCCTGATGATTTATCAAATAAGACAGAAATTGCCGTCGCTATTACCGGCATGAGCACTTTTTTAAGCGATGTCCCCACACTGAACCATTTTCAACAAACCATTTTCAACAGCAAAATTCTGACGGGTAAGACAGCTTCAGAACAAAAGTGGCGGGGTTGCAGCAAAATAACGACAAATGCCCTGAAGACTAAGAGCCTGCCAACCGGAAATTATTTTGAAGACTTTGATATCTCTTTTGGTGAATTCCATATCCCCCCAAACGAAATAGCGGACATACTTCCGCAGCACCTGATGATGCTCAAAGCTGCGACGGCAGCATTAAATGATGCAAACATAGAAAAACGTACCGAAAAACCCCGAATGGGAACAGCAATCGGCATGGGATTTGATTTTGAAGCCACCAATTTCCACCTCAGGTGGAATCTGGAAAATGATATCGAAGCGTGGAACAACCGCTACACTCTGAATCTCAATAAAAAAGAGAAAGCAGAATGGTTGTCATCACTGAAAAAGGTTCACCTGCCTCCTTTGTCTGCGACACGAACAACCGGAGCACTTGGCGGCATCATAGCCAGCAGAGTTGCAAAAGAATTCAAGCTGGGCGGTCCCTCTTTTATCGTTTCCGGGGAGGATACTTCGGGTATAAAAGCCCTGGGAATCGGCATGCAGTCCATATTAAACAATGAGACAGACCTTTTCCTTGCAGGGGCTGTAGATCTTCCCGGAGAAATCCGAAGCATTGCAGCATCTCATTTGTTACGACCATTCTCAAAAAACAATAGTGTATCCCCTTTTGACCTGAATGCAAATGGTCCTCTGCCAGGTGAAGGTGCCGTTGCCGTTATATTAAAAAGACTTGACCTGGCAATTGAAGATGGAGACAGAATATATGCAGTTCTCAAGGGAACAGGTAGCGCAAATAAGGGTGGTATTGACGAAGCTGTATCCATAGGCGCCTATCAGGCGTCATTAAAACATACATTTGAAAATTCTGGTATAACGCCCTCTTCTGTCAGCTATATTGAGACACACGGCAGTTCAGAGCCGAATGAAGACAAAGCCGAAATTAATGCACTCAACGCCTTTTTTTCATTAGCAGAAAACCGCCCGGATCATACAATTGCAATCGGTTCTGTTATACCTTCGGTCGGTCATACAGGCGCTGCATCCGGCCTTACCTCAGTAATTAAAGCGTCGCTCTGCCTGTATAATGAAACACTCCCACCATTAATTAACTATAAAGTCCCGGGAGAAAACAGATTTGACAGTAACAAATTCCATATACCCGTAACACCTCAGCACTGGTATCGGGATAAGGTTGATGGTTTCCGAAAAGCCTGTGTTGCATCCATGACAACAGACGGTAATTGTGCTCACGTTATACTTGAGGCTTATGAACCGGCAAGCCCTTCATATCACAATGCCATTTCCCCCCTTGGTGTACCTCAATATGCACTTTTTATGGTTGATGGCGATACTAAGCAAGAGATACTGACAGGTATTGACAGATTAAAAACTTTTATAAAAAATGTGGATAACGCCCTTTTACCTCTCGGATTGACAGCATATAACTGGTATAAGAAAAATGAGGATCATTCGTCAAAAAAACATCGACTCGCGTTAATTACAACATCGTCTGAAAGACTTTCTTATTGGATGAAAGAGGCCCAGGTAGCCGTTGATAATTGGGAAAAAGTCAGATTTACCGGTCCTGACGGCATCTGCTTTTCACCTGAACCATTAGGGTGTGATGCCGGTATAGCTTTTGTTTATCCCGGTTCCGGGAATCATTACATCGGAATGGGTAAAGGTATCGGCCTCTACTGGCCGGAACTACTCAGATCGCTTGATAGAGATACGGATAAATTGAAATCCCAACTTCTACCCGATTATTTTATCCCACACCGGGTATCCTGGGAAGATGACTGGGAAATAACGTCATTAAAAAAAGCAGACAATAATCCAGGTGCCGCAATTATCGGTCAGGTCTCCCATGGTGTTCTTAAAACTGCATTCTTAAACAGTCTTGGGCTTAAACCCTCTGCAGTTGCAAGCTACAGTCTTGGCGAATCCGCCGGGTACTTTGCAACCAGGACATGGACTGAGCAGGATAAAATGCTGGAACGAATGCAGACAACAACTCTTTTTACAGAACAGCTTGCAGGCTCATTCACGTCGGCCAGAAAAGAGTGGCAGATTGGTAACAACGCCCCGTTCAATTGGCTGGTAGCCTTTGTAAACAAACCAGAGGCGTTTATACGCAAAGCAATAAAAAAATTCAAATATATCCGGCTACTAATAGTCAACACGCCTGATGAATGCGTTATCGGTGGAAAGGAGAGTGACGTAAAATCCTTTTTAGATAAACTGGATGCAGACTTTTTAATAATCAACGGCGTTGTTTCTGTTCATTGCGATGCTGCCATACCATCTAAAGAAGAATATAAAAATCTGCATCGACTTAAAACAACACCGCCTGAAAAAGTTAAATTCTATAGCTGCTACTCAGGAAAAACATTTGATGTGACGGCCGAATCTGCTGCTGACTCTGTTTTAAATCAGGCCCTTTATGGATTTAATTTTCCTGACATTATTACCAACGCATATAATGACGGCTCAAACGTTTTTATTGAAACCGGTCCAGGGGCCTCTGCCACCAGGATGATAGAAAAAATTCTCGGGGATAAACACTTTCTTGCAGTTTCTGCCTGCGTTAAAGGTGAAGATGAATATTTAACGGCACTCAAACTTGCCGGTACATTGTCATGTGAAAACATCCCTGTAAATTTTGATTTCTTATTTCAGAATGCGGCATCGCAGGAACCAAATCCACCTGAATTGTCTCATAGTAAGGGGGAAACCATTCCTGTTGAGGTTGGCGGAAAGCCACTGAGTTTACCGTTACCTCCTAAAAAAGAAAAAATGAAAGTCTTTAAAAAAAACCAGTCCGCAATGCCAAAGCAACCAGTCGTACTTCATACTCAACTGCATGATAATCAAACAAAAAAGCCTCAGAATATTCATACTGTAACGAATATGACATCGGTGATATACGACTTCACTCAAACAATTGAAAAAACAGCTGACACACATAAAAAATACATTGAATTTACAAAAAATATTTCCCGTTCATTTGCTGATACGATCAATTTTCAAAACAGCCTTATTGAAAAAGCTGCAATCTCGAACGATCCGGAATTTTTATCAAAAATACATATTAATAATCCTTTTACAAACAATATCCCCCTTCCCCGCAAAATGGATGGCAAAAAGACAGGTGCTGAAAGCAGATCGGAGGGTGATTATACCTCTACGGTAAATATTCTAAATCAGGCTCCGGTTGAGAAAAAGCTCAGACCTGAACCGGCGTTTTCCCGTGAAATGTGTATGGAATTCGCCACTGGCTCCATAGAAAAAGTTCTTGGGCCTCGTTTTGCTCCGGTCGACGCCTATAATGTTCGGGTCCGGTTGCCGGATGAACCCCTTATGTTAGTCGACAGAATTCTTTCTGTTGACGGTGAACCCTGCTCATTAAAATCAGGAAAAGTCGTCACAGAACATGATGTATTGCCTGATGCATGGTATCTTGATGGGGGTAAAGCACCTGTTTGTATTTCCATTGAAGCAGGTCAGGCGGATCTTTTTTTATGTTCTTATCTCGGCATCGACCTTGAGGTTAAAGGAAAAAGAAGCTATCGCCTTCTGGATGCCGTCGCACAATTTCATGGTGGGCTGCCGAAACCGGGAGAAACAATCCGGTATGAAATTGAAATAGACCGGTTTATTCATCAGGGAGAAACCTATCTTTTCTTTTTCCATTTTAACGGTTTTTTAGGTGACAGACATATTATCAGCATGAGGGATGGTTGTGCAGGATTCTTTACACCTGATGAGGTTCGGGAGTCGGGTGGTATTGTCCTTACCGAAGAAGAGACTTCTCCAGTTCCCGGTATTAAGGCAGCTGACTGGAAAGACCTTGTCGATTTCTTTAATTCAGATCAACTATTTTCGTATAATGACGATGAAGTAAATGCACTCAGAAATGGTGATCCAGAACGCGCTTTTGGCCCGCTTTTTAAAGGGAAAAAAATATCTGAGTCACTCTCAATACCGGGCGGACGAATGAAACTTGTTGACAGGGTCCTCTCAATCAATCCCAAAGGGGGCAGGTACGGTCTTGGTTCGATTAAAGCTCAGGCTGACATTCATCCGGATGACTGGTTTCTTACCTGTCATTTTGTCGATGATATGGTGATGCCCGGTACTTTGATGTATGAGTGTTGTATGCATACATTAAGAATTTTCACCATGCGCATGGGGTGGATAAGTGACAGGGAAAATGTCTGTTATGAACCGGTACCGAATATTAAAAGTGTTCTCAAATGCAGAGGGCCGGTCACAGTTGAAACAAAGCATGTTTTTTATGTAATAGAGATTAAGGAAATCGGGTATAATCCGGAACCGTTTGTGATTGCGGATGCTCATATGTATGCACATGATGAACATATTGTCATGTTCAGAGACATGTCCATGAAAATGAGCGGTACAACAAAAGAAGAGATTGAAAATTACTGGTTTAAATTATAGTTAAATAACCATTACAGGATAACTTAAATGAAATACACAAATGTTAATATTGACGCATTCGGCTATGAACTTGCACCGGTTGTCATATCTTCTTCCGAACTGGAAAAAAGGCTTGAACCGGTCTATCGGAAGCTGCATTTTCAGATCGGACAGCTCGAAGCTCTGACCGGTATATATGAAAGACGTTTCTGGCAGGTTGAGCATACCATGCACGAAGAAGCATCCAAAGCTGCCAGAAAAGCCATTGATAAATCAACTGCTGATATCTCTGATATCGGCATGGTCATATACGGCGGTGTCTGCAGGGATAACCTGGAACCAGCGACAGCCTGCGCTGTTGCAGATAAAATTGGTGTATCACCGGATGCCATAGTTTATGATGTATCCAATGCATGCCTTGGTGTGCTGTCAGGAATGATCCAGGTTGCCAATGCAATTGAACTTGGCCAGATCAAAGCAGGGATCGTTGTCTCCTGTGAATCCTCACGACAGATTGTTGATATAACAATTGAACGCCTGCTTGCAAATCCTGATATGGAAATGTTCAAGCAGACAATTGCAACGATGACAGGCGGATCCGGGGCTATTGCCGTTGTTTTAACGTCACGTTCTTTATCAGACAGCGGACATACGCTTCTTGGAGGCGTAATAAAAAATGCTGTTGAAAATCACAAACTCTGTACATGGGGACCGGATACCGGTATTCCGGCAAGTGGTTTAAACGTTATGCAGACAGACTCAATAGGCGTATTGAACAATGGTGTTCTGCTGGGTAAAAAAACATATGATGCCTTTAAAAAAGAGTTGGCACTCCCGGAAAACAAGCCAGATAAGGTAATCTGCCACCAGGTTGGTTCAGCACATCAGAGAACTATTCTGGACAGCCTCAATATTCCGGTAGAAAAAGATTATACAACCTTTCAATATCTTGGCAATATCGGCACAGTATCACTTCCGATAACAGCTGCAATTGCCGGAGAAAGGGATGTATTACAAAAGAATGATATTGTTGGTTTTTTTGGGATAGGCAGCGGGCTAAACTGCATGATGCTGGGTATTGAGTGGTAAAAAAAACAATTAACCAACTTTGGGATTGCCTGTATTTTTTTTTCAGGCTATAAAAATTAATTATCTTATAATCGAAATGGAATCACATTAATATGACTATTGACATCTCTGAATTCAGACACCTTTATCCTTATAAATCCAACTTTCATACCATTAACGGTTTAAAATATCATTATGTAGATGAGGGTGAAGGCGATCCGGTTATCATGGTTCACGGTAACCCGACGTGGTCATTTTATTACCGAAGCCTTATAAATGCATTGAAAGACAACTATCGCACTATAGCAGTTGATCATATCGGCTGTGGCCTTTCTGATAAACCGCCTGTCTCTGATTATGATTATCGTCTTGAAAGTCGTGTAAACGACCTTGAAAACTTAATTGAGACTCTGAACATAGAAAAAAAATTAACGTTAATTGTTCATGACTGGGGTGGGATGATTGGCCTTGCATATGCTGTCCGCCATCCTGAAAAGATTGGCCGTATCATTCTTACAAACACGTCAGGTTTTCTTCCACCGGGTAAAGGTATTCCTTTCCGCCTGTGGCTCATGAGATATATTACCCCGCTTGCAAAAGTTGCAACCCTTGGTTTAAATCTCTTTTCCAAAGCTGCAATTTATATGGCGCCGTTTAAAAAATTGCCGGAAGATGTCAGAAAAGGGCTAACAGCTCCTTATAATAACTGGAAGAATAGAATCGCCACTTATAAATTCGTTCAGGATATTCCATTAAAAAAAGGGGATTTCAGCTTTGATCTGGTAGAGTCAGTTGACAAAAACCTTGAAACGTTAAAAAATATCCCAATGCTTTTTTGCTGGGGGGAACACGATTTTATCTTTACCATGGAATACTTTTTTGAATGGAAACGCCGGTTCCCTGAAGCAGAAAAGCATCTATTTCCTACTGCTGGACACTATATATTAGAAGATGAACCCGAAAAAGTTTCAGAGCTGATCAAAGAATTTTTAAAAAATAATCCTTTGTAGTGGAGCATTCAAATGGCTGACAATATGGATTTAAGTACCGGAGAGACTAAAAAACCCGGTGGCAGTGGCAAGATTAAATCAATTCTGAAAAAAGTATCTCTTCTGCTTATCCTTCTGTCCCTCTTGTCCACCGGAGTGTATTTTGGCTATTCGTATCTCGTAGCAGACAAACCAGGGGTCGTCTCAAAGTCAGAACTTTCAGAAGAAATTCTTCTTTTTACATTTGATATTATGCCGACAATTCATGCAGATATTGTTGCAATTAGTGAAGAGATAACCTTTACAGATATTGAGATAAACCGTATCGAAGGGATTGAAAAAAAATTCCCGGACCAAAAAAAAATTACCGATACTGAAAAAAAACTGTGGGAAAAGAACCTTCTGGAATTAAACAAATTCAGAGTAAAACATGAAAAAGAAATACGCGATATATATGTATCGTACAGGGTCAACACAGAAACTGGTTTACAACTTATAGAAGAAAAAAAAGAAGAACTGAATAAAACAGCAAACGAACTGATTACGCCATCTAAAACATTGACAGATAAATTAAGAGCGATTGAAGAAGCTAAAGGTTTTTGGGATAAACTAAAAGAAAAGGTATTTTAAATAAAGCTTATGGAGCAGGAAAAACCAGAGATTGTCAATATTGCGAAATATCTAAAAGAACAGGCAGAAGACAAACCTTATAAACGTGCTGTGGTAGTTCCGTCAGGTGTTGATAAAAGTGGGTTAATTCAATATTCACAACTGACCTTTCAACAACTTGACCAATTATCCGATGACATGGCCTATGGTCTGCAGAAAGCAGGAATCACACGAGGGACTAAAACTATTTTAATGGTAAAGCCCTGCATCGATTTTTTTGCTCTGACCTATGCACTCTTTAAAGTCGGTGCTGTGCCGGTCGTTGTAGACCCCGGGATGGGGGTTAAACGAATGATAGAATGTCTTGATTCAACAGAAGCTGAAGCTTTTATTGGCATTCCGGTTGCTCATGTACTAAGAACCTTTGCATTCAAATCATTTAAATCAGTCAAGACATGGGTAACCGTGGGCAAAAAGCTTTTCTGGGGCGGTTATACACTCGACCAGATCAAGCAGCCGTCAACCACCCCATTTGAATATGTTAAAACGACAAAAGATGAAACAGCAGCGATTCTTTTTACAACAGGAAGTACAGGGCCTGCTAAAGGCGTTGTTTACACGCATGGTACATTTGATGCTCAGATAAAAAACATTCAGGCACACTTTCAAATAACCGGCGACGAAATTGACTTACCGACATTTCCTTTGTTTGCCCTTTTTGATCCGGCATTAGGTATGACAGCAATCATCCCCGATATGGATCCCACAAAACCTGCACTCGTAAATCCGAAAAAAATTATTGAGGCTATCCAGAATCAAGGCGTTACCAATATGTTTGCATCCCCTGCCCTGCTGAATCGTGTCGGGAAATACGGGAAAGAGAATAATATTAAGCTGCCTTCCTTAAAAAGAGTGGTATCTGCCGGTGCACCGGTTGCACCTAAAAACATTGAACAATTCTGTTCAATGTTCGTGGGTGAGACACAGATCCATACACCCTATGGCGCAACTGAATCAGTACCCATTCTTTCGATAGAGAGCAATGAAATACTATCAGAAACCAAAAACCTGAGCGAGGAAGGATACGGAACATGTATCGGCCGCCCGGTTCAGGATGCCGATATTAAAATTATTCAGATTTCAGATGACCCTATTAACACATGGTCAGACGAACTTGTTGTATCGTCGGGTGAAGTTGGAGAAATAACTGTTAAAGGAAGCCTTGTCACAAACAGCTACTACAACAATCCTGAGGCAAACAGATACGCAAAAATTCAGGAAAACGGACATATACGCCATCGAATGGGTGATCTTGGCTGGCTTGATAATTCCGGCAGAGTCTGGTTCTGCGGCAGAAAAAATCATCGTGTTATAACCGGGAGTGGCACCTTGTACACCATATCCTGTGAAGCCATATTCAATAACCACCCTGATGTTTATCGAAGTGCCCTTGTCGGCATCGGAGCTGAAAAGATAAAGACACCTGTTATCTGTATCGAACTCGAACCTCATCAGTCCGAAAGAAGTCAACTCGATATTAAAAACGAACTGCTGGCTCTTGCACAGACCTTTGAAAACACAAAGTCAATCAGACATCTGTTGTTTCATAAATCGTTCCCTGTTGATATCAGGCATAATTCAAAAATTTTCAGAGAAGAACTTGCTATTTGGGCCGAAACGAAAATACCGGCTAAACAACTTGCGACATAATTCAAACTCTTTTTTATTTAACAGGAGCTAAGGTTGGAGAAAAAACAGAATATACTGGTAACCGGCGGTGGTGGTTTTCTTGGCGGTGCTATTGTGGAGATGCTTCTCCAAAGAGGTGATAACGTATCAAGTTTTTCAAGAGGAACATATTCGAACCTTGAAAAAGCCGGTGTAAGTCAGATTCAGGGTGATTTGTCAAATCCGAAAGATGTTCATGCCGCTGTTAAAGATATGGATATTGTCTTTCATGTTGCCGCAAAACCGGGCGTTTGGGGGAAATATAAGGATTACTATAATACGAATACTATCGGCACAAAAAATATTGTTGATGCCTGCATTGCCCATGGGATTAAACGCCTGATTCACACAAGCTCACCCAGTGTTGTATTTACAGCAGGTGATATGGAGGGTGAAAATGAATCGATCCCATACACTACAAAATTCCACACCCACTATGTCAAAACAAAAAAACTGGCCGAAGACTATGTGCTTGAAGCCGTTAGAGAAAAAGGACTTCAGGCGGTGATTTTAAGGCCTCATCTAATCTGGGGGCCGAAAGATAACCACCTGGTTCCACGGGTAATACAAAGAGCAAAAAAGCTTGTAAAGGTCGGAAAAAGAGATAATCTTGTTGATACCATATATATTGATAATGCAGCACAGGCCCACATCCTTGCTGACGAAAAACTTTCTGAGACCCCATCACTCTCCGGCAGAGTCTATTTTATAACCCAGGATGACCCGATCCCCATGTGGGATATGATAAACGGCATCCTCAACGCTGCAGGAAAAAAACCGATTACACGTGCCCTTCCCCACAGAGTTGTTTGGATGATCGGCGCTATACTTGAAGGTCTTTACACGGTTTTCAGGCTAAAAGGTGAACCTAAAATGACACGTTTTGTAGCCGATGAACTCGCAACTGCGCATTGGTTCGACATCAGCGCAGCAAAAAAGGATCTTGGGTACAAACCACTTGTATCAACAAAGGAAGGCTTGACAAGACTTGCTGACTGGTTGAAAGAAAACCCGGTTTAAAATCATTTTTATAAGGACTTATTATGCAGACCGAAATTTTAATCGCAACCCTTTTCAATTTAGGGACAAACCTGCTTTACACTGTACTGGCCCTGTTTATAGGCATCATCGCTTTAAAAACAATCGATTCAAAACTACTTAAAACCATTGAAATTGAAGAAGAGCTAAAAAAAGGAAACATGGCTGTAGCCATTTTTGCATCTACGATTCTGTTGTTTATTGCGCTGATTATTTCCTTTGGCCTCAAGGGGTAGTAGTGTTGAAAAAAATATATATTGTTTTTTTCGTGTTAGCCATGTGTATCGCAGGACGACAGTTTTATTCGTCGTGGATAATAAAATCAGAGTTCAGAAAAAATATTACTGATTCGAAGAGCAAAATCACCCTTTCAATGGACCAGGGTATTGATCAGGCGGGATACGTTAAGGTTCCCGGCGCTAAACGGCATCTTACTGAAAAATGGATTAGAAATTATATTAAAAACAATCTTACAGATAAAAAAGATCAATTCTATTCATGGCGATGGTTCAGCGACAAAACTGTAACGGCAACAGCCTATGGGATTGATAAAAAACACCATTTTGCAAACAGCTATCTTCTGGGATTTCTTCCTTTCAAAACTGACTCAGTATGGGAACCTGTCTATGCTGTTGCAATGATGAAAACATACCAGTATGATAAAATCCAGTATTCCGGGCTTGTGGAGGTCTGGCAAAATTCCAGACAGGCCTTTTATTATCCCCGGGGCGATTGTGAAGATCACGCAATAGTCCTTGCAGACTGGCTTATCAGTACCGGCTATGATGCCAGAGTAGCAGTAGGAACCTATAACGGTGGTGGTCATGCATGGGTCGTTCTTTTTAAAAATAAAAGCGAATACCTTATTGAAGCGACAAGCAAAAGTAAAAACATATCAGAAAATCTGAGCCCCGCATTTTTAGAGACAGAGTATAATCCCACCATGCAGTTTAACCGGACAGAATTCTGGGTGAAAACTGATAAAAAACAGACTACCCGCTATAATGGTTCCCACTGGAAACTCGCTTCACATTTTGTTCCAATATGATCAATATACGATCAATCATTGACCGGCCGATGTACCACTTTTGGATATTCAACTAATTTAGTTGAATTATATCTATTTCTGTGTTTAATACTAATGACAAAAATCATAAAAATAGTCTGTTTATGAATGAAAAGGTATGGATTCCTGAGAGGATATGATCACACCAGCTGAAAAAAAATATAGAAATGAACGTATTGCAAGCTGGGACAAGGCCTCTCAATTCAAACAGAGCTCAAAGCATCTGGGGTTCTGGTATTATAAAATGCTTGGCCGTTTTTACAGGTTTCATACACCCGCCGACTTAAATGTTCTTGAAATTGGTTGTGGGCATGGCGATATTCTTGCTGGTGTAAAGCCCTCCTTTGGCGTTGGGATCGATTTTTCGCAAAAAATGGTAAATGTAGCAAAACAGAAATACCCGAAGCTTCATTTTGTCTGTGCCGATGCACACCAGCTAAATTTAAAAAAGAAGTTCGATGTAATTATCCTTTCAGATCTGGTGATTAACCTTTGGGATGTACAGTCAGTATTCGAAAAGCTACATGATTTTGCCCATTCCCGTACACGTATTATTCTTAATTTTCCGAACAACCTCTGGCGTGTTCCCATGTCAATAGCACGAAAATGCGGTTTTACAATTGATTATAAGGAACAGAACTGGTTCGCACCAAATGACATCTTCAATCTTCTTCATCTTTCCGGATTCGAAGTAATTAAACATAATCCTCAGATTCTGATTCCACTAAAGATAAAGTGGATTTCAAAATTTGTTAACAGATTTTTAACCGGTATCGTACCCTTTTCCTGGTTCGCACTGACAACATTTGCCATCGCCAGACAGGAGCCCGGCAGGAATACTGCTGATTACAAAAAAGCCCCCTCAGTATCAGTGATTGTCCCCGCCCGAAATGAAGCCGGTAATATTGATAATATCATAAATCGATTACCGTCACTCGGAAGTAACACTGAAATTATATTTATCGAAGGACATTCGACTGACAATACTTATGAAACCATAGAAAAAGCGCTGACTAAGTACCCGGATAAAAACTGTTCGTTATACAGACAAAAGGGATACGGTAAAGGGGATGCAGTTCGACTCGGCTTTGATAAAGCAATCGGCGATGTATTAATGATCCTTGATGCTGATATTACAGTCCATCCTGAATCACTGCCGCGCTTTTTTAATACGCTGGTCTCCGGTCGAGGGGAATTTATCAACGGTGTACGACTTGTCTATCCCGTAAATAATCAGGCAATACGTTTTTTAAATATGGTCGGGAACAAATTTTTCAGCCTGGTATTCTCCTGGCTGTTAGGTCAACCGATTAAAGATACATTATGCGGTACTAAAGTATTGTGGCGAAAAGATTATTTAAGTATCGCAAAGAACAGAAATTATTTTGGTGATTTCGACCCTTTTGGAGATTTTGACCTTCTTTTTGGTGCTGCCAAACTAAACCTTAAGATTGTTGACCTACCAATACGATACGACCAGAGAGTATATGGTACGACAAATATAAAACGGTGGGAACATGGCTGGATTCTTCTAAAAATGGCAACATACGCTGCATTCAGAATAAAATTCATATAATATGATTAAACAAATTTTAGTCCCACATTTAAAAAAGCTGCCATTAACTAAATTAAAACTTTTAGCTGCAACTGTCCTCTATAAAACAGTAAAACTCTTTATCCATAAGGATAAAATAACGATTACCAGAAAAGGGATACGATACTGCCTTGATCTAAGAGAAGGTATAGACCTTTCACTTTTTCTTTTCAGCAATTTCCAAAAGCATATCACCAGTAACAAATATATAACACTCCCGGAAAAACCTGTTATCCTTGATATTGGAGCTAATATTGGCAGTATGGCTCTGTCGTTTTCATCTTTATGGGAAAAAAGTATTGTCCATGCTATTGAACCCAGTGATTACAGTTATGAAAAACTTTTAGAAAACATCCGGTTAAATCCGGATTTGGACCAGAGAATCCATCCGCATAAATTATTTTTCTCAGATCAGAATCACCCGGTATCACAGGAAAAAGTATACTCAAGCTGGAAAATTGATAAGAAGCACAAAAACAGACATCCTGTTCATGGTGGGCTGGAAACACCGGTGACAAAGGTGAGAACGTTAACACTTGATGACTTTTGTGAGTCATTAGGACTCGGGCAGATAGATCTGATAAAGATTGACACAGATGGTCATGAGTACAGCATTCTGACCGGATCTCTAAATACGCTAAAAACCAGAAAGCCTCTTGTTATTTTTGAGACTGGAGCATATATAATGCGTGAAAGAAGCCTCTTATTTCAAGACTATTATTCTTTTTTTACTAAACTGAATTACCGCCTGTTCAGCCTTCAGGATAAAGTTGAAATAGGACTTGAAAATTATGCCACTATTATCCCTGTTCTATCAACAATTGATATCCTTGCCATCCCTGAAGGCAAAAATTAATGTACCATTTACTATTCTGCAACAGATAATTTATTAATCAAAAAACCTGCTATAAAATAACAAAATCCGGCAATCAGCATAACAGCTTTAAAGCCGGTTCCAATTGCAATAATAATTGCAAGAACTGATGCAATGACTGAAGCGATGCTGTTCCAGGCCCAGTAAATCCCAAGATCGATATTACCGTTCGTGGTTTTATGACGCCCTTCTGTCAGTCTACGTACAGCTTCCGGCAATGCTATCCCCATAAGAAAAGAGACAGGACACAAAAAGAGTATCGTTATTATAATTCTCAGAGAGAGTGCCTTAAGCCCTATAAAACAACTTATCAAGCCACTCCCGAAAACAGCCTGCAAAACCAATATGAAACCTGCTGCATAAAGGCAGTATTTCGCCGGTATAATACGGGTAACATTTTTTGATAGAAGCGAGCCCAGTCCGGAAAAAATCAGAATGGAAAACATAACAACGCTAAGGGCATAAACCGGATGTCCCAAAAAGAGGACAAACTGTTGTGAAAATGTGACTTCAACAAGCATAAACCCCATCCCGATTGCAAAGAAGTAGAGCCAGCCAAAGACCTTGGTTTTACCCCGTTGAAAATACCAGGAAACGCAGATTAAAAGTATTGAAATAATGAGAAACTCTACAAAAAGCATAAACAGGATCGTTTGTCCGTCAATTTTTGAGAAATGATTATAGCCGGACTTAAAATCCAGAAGGCTTTTTATTTTTCTATTCTCAAAGTAAAAGGGATTATCATCTGTCGGAGGAGAAACATTAAACGGGTATTTATCTAAAAAAGCCTGTCTGTCAGGTGCTTTAATGTAACTGTAAAATTTTATAGCTTCGAATATCACCTTATCAGGACGATAAAGAAATGAATATTTTTTTTCATTTACCTCATCTTCAATGGTTGCAATATCCCTTGCTGAAAATGGGGTTGCTTTCATAAGTATAACTGTAAATGCTTTATTCCTTATTAAAAGAATATTCTTCCATGGCTCTTTTATACCCATCTCACTCATTGACTCAACGGCAAGGGAAAATATCCTGAGGGAATATCTCGGTAAACGCTCTTCCGACGGCAAGTACCACCTTGTTAAGGTTAAGACCCCATCTTCTTTAAGGCATGAAAAATATTTCTGGAATGCTTCGGTTGTATACAAAAAATTTTCTGATAAAGCAAAGGCACCTGCCTGAGTTGCGCTGAATGTATCGACACCACTCAGCTGTATAATATCATATTTTTTATCAGTCGATTCAAGAAAACGCCGTCCTTCAGCCAGATGTGATGTCACAGGCGGATCAAGATAAATATTCCCTGAATAAGCGGCAAGCTCAGTTCGAAGTGCTTTATAAATAGAAGGATTAATTTCAACTGCATCTATACGATCGGCACCGTTCAGTAATGCTGCCTTAATGTCCATTCCGCCTCCGGATCCAATAATGAGAACCTCTGGTTTATCAACAGCCAGATCATAGACGAGATACATTGGTAGATAATCAAGAAAATCATAATACCCGGGGGATTCGTTGGATTTTAAAACAGTAGTATATGCCCAGTCATCGATAAGAATGCCTAACCGTTCAGGGTAATCACCTTTAAACGTTTCTGACAGCCCCCAAAGTCCAAATACCTTGAAAGCCTCATTCTCCTGAGTAAAAATATCTAATTTTGACAGGCTGGTCCAGTCCCGATAAACATAGCTCCCCTCAGCAATCATCACAGACGGTTTAAAGAATGAAGGTCGTAACGGAAAAATACTGCTGCTTATAAGTAAAAAACAGAGCATTAAAACGCCGGTTATTAATGAAATAACAGACACAGGATAGAATTGACGATATGAATACCAACCTGCTGACAAAAACATAATTGCCAGCAGGATACAAAAAGCGTTCAAACCGCCTGCGTGATCTAACAGCACAACAGCTAATATACAGCCAAGACCGGAGCAGGAAAGGTTTGCAAAATAATATAGGCCGACATCTTCGGGCCATTTTCCAAGTATAAATATGACAAGACTTCCCATCAGTGTAAAAGGAACCATCAAGGCAAATGCGCCGGTAGCAAGTTCGAGAACTGACCCAAGCATCCCGTTTGCACCTTTTGAATAGAACGGATTATTTGTAATATATAGCATGGTAAAAAAAAGTGCTATTCCGGATAATAACACAATTATAGTAATGATCAGATCAGGGTTATACTTTTTTAGTTTGTTGCTTAGAACTCTGACAAGAACCCCTCCGGCACCAAATCCAAGCATCGCGCTGGATAAAACCAGAAAACCAAAGTGATACCAGAAAAGAACACTGAAAATTCTGGTTATAACAATTTCCATGGCAAGCAATGAAAAAGAAAATATCCCCAGAAGAACAACCCGTTTAATCGTCTCTTGACTCAAAATAAACCCCTGTGTTGGTGCATCATGAATAGTTTCTGAACAGAAAAAGTTACCAGAAATGTATATACAGTTTACATGAAGCATGCAAGAGGGTTTTATCATTCGTATTATATTACGAATACGATTTTAATAAAAAAAGTAAATCATGCTTTATTTTTTTGTAAAATAAATATATCATTATCAGGTTTTTCGGTCATGTATCAATTAATGGCCATTTTATTGGATTATAATTCGAATTTTATGCAAAGGAGTATGGATGAAATCAATAAAATTCAATTATTCGGTTTTGCCTGTTGTTGTTTTAACGATAATCGTGATTAGTATGATGCCAGGTTGTATCAGCGCTAAATATAAAACACCTGATCTACCTGAGTGGCAGGTGGCAACTATAACTTCATCTGACCCGAATTATGTTCGAATCTATGAGATTGATGGTCAGGTAGCTACCGGTAAACTTCATGAAAAAAATGTGAGTGAGCTTCCAGGTAAAGTTGTCGTTCCAGCCGGTCAGCACAAAATTGTACCCTGTTATGTTAATTTTGAGACAGAACTGGTTTATGGAGACCCAATAAGTTTTTATACAAGACAGGAAGAAGATTACACAATAAAGTATAAAGTCAAGTGGGATGAAACTATCCGTTTCTGGATCGAGCACAAAGGTGTCGATATCACAACTGAGTATTGATTATCTCATTCAATTAATTCATTAAAACCCGCTTACAGCGGGTTTTTTTATACCCGGTATTATCCCCCTGTTTCATTTTTTTATTTTGTTTCTATAAACAGAAACAAAATTGTTGACAAGAAGGCTCATGGAGAGTATAAAAAGTCTAAATTAAGGAGTTAGGGAAATGAAAAAAAAATTAATCTTAAAAATTGCTGAACTAATCTGCTGGCGCTGGTGGCCTTCTTCACTACTTAGTGATTACCTGCGCGTATAAATTTTTTTAAGATTTAAAATAAAAAAAATAAGGATCGTGAGCAGGTAAGCTCACGATCCTTTTTTTTTGGAAAAACGCATTTTTGCAAAACAGTTAAAACAATTTGAAATAATTATTTATAAGGATCCCATGACATGATTTTAAAGAACTTTCCGGACAAAGACAGTTTTATTGGATTCGCCAGAACACATAATGTCATTCCGCTGTGTATTGAAATATTAGCCGATACAGAAACCCCTGTTTCATTATTCAAAAAATTTTATAATAAAAAGGGGCCCTTTTTTCTCCTTGAGAGTGTTGAAGGTGGCGAACGATGGGGCCGATATAGTTTTTTAGGGACATCAGCAAAAGCACATATTTCTGTTTATAGGGAATTTGTAGAAATTAAAGAGTCCGGTTCTGTTCAAAAAATAGAACACAATGGGGATCCACTAAGTATCTTAAAAAGCATTATGGATCGCTATAACCCGGTTGATATACCAGAACTTCCAAGATTCTGGGGTGGAATGACCGGGTACATCACCTATGAAATGGTTTCATTTTTTGAGAAAATACCGAATAACCTTCCGGAGTCAACACCGCTGGCTCATTTCATCATACCGGAAGAGCTTTTAATTTTTGATAATATTAAAAATACAATTACAGGCGTAGTCCTCTGTTTTATGGAAGATGGCGTAAATGCAGAGACCGTTTATAAGTCGGCAGTAGAAAAAATTACCGCCATGAAAAAAACGATTGGCGAAAAAATACCAAACAATGAAAAGGCAACAAATAATTCAGTTTTAAAACCTGAGCCGGTTTGCTCGGAAGAAACATTCAAAGCAAATGTTGATAAAGTCAAAGAATATATCCATGATGGAGACATTATCCAGGCTGTAATCTCTCAACCATTCAAATGTGATGCTCCGGCCGACCTTGTTGAATTATACAGAGCGCAGAGATATATTAATCCTTCCCCATACCTTTACTTTATGCACCTGGGTGATGTTGCGCTTGTAGGATCGTCACCGGAGGTTATGGTCAGATTGGAAAATGGTGTTGCCAGCGTAAGGCCCATAGCCGGAACACGGCCCCGTGGTAAAAATGAGCAGGAAGACCGTAAACTTGCAGATGAACTGTTAAACGATGAAAAAGAAAAAGCGGAACATCTTATGTTAGTAGATCTGGGCAGAAATGATTTAGGTCGTATTGCAGAGACCGGAACTGTTCAGGTAACAGACCTGATGATCGTCGAAAGATATTCACATGTCATGCATCTGGTATCAAATGTAAACTGCGATATCAAACCTGAGTATGATGCATTTGATCTTCTTAAGGCGACATTCCCTGCCGGCACACTCTCCGGAGCACCTAAAATCCGTGCTATGGAAATCATTGCCGAACTGGAAGATGAACCGAGAGGGCCATATGGTGGTGCCGTTGGCTATTTTTCTTTCAATGGAAACATGGATTTAGCAATTACGATACGAACAGCCTGTATTGAGAACAACAGACTGACTGTTCGCGCCGGTGCTGGTATTGTTGCTGATTCGATTCCTGAATCTGAGCGTCAGGAAACGGTAAACAAAGCGAAGTCAATTGAAAAAGCGCTGGCCTTGGTTTCCAATGACATCATTAAAAGGGAGGAATAGTATCATGTTAGTGATGATAGACAATTATGATTCTTTTACATATAATCTGGTTCAGTATCTGAGAATGATCGGCACTGAAATCAGCGTTTTTAGAAATGACGAAATTACAATCAAACGTCTTGAAGAAATAAACCCTGAAGGGATTGTTATCTCTCCAGGACCGGGGCGGCCATCAACAGCAGGTATTTCCATGGATGTTATCCGACATTTTGCTGGCAAAATTCCAATCTTAGGTGTATGTCTTGGACATCAAAGCATCGCTGAGGCATTTGGCGGTAAAATCATCTCTGCTAAAAAACTAATGCACGGCAAGACATCATTGATAAACTCTGACAGTAAAAATCTATTTACGGGCATGAATAAGCCATTTCAGGCCATGAGATATCATTCACTCGCAGTCGATGATAAAACGCTGCCTGATTGCTTTGAGATCTCAGCAACAACCGACGATGGTGAAATCATGGGACTCCGTCATAAAGACTTTTTAATAGAAGGAATACAGTTTCACCCGGAATCGATAATGACACCCGTTGGAAAAAGACTTCTTCGAAATTTCTTAAAGTTATGTCGCGGTGAAATTTAACCGGTAGACGATTGAAAAACCATATACGGGTAACAGGAGAATAAAATGTTTACAGAATATCTTAACAAAATTATTCAACGCATCGACTTAAGTAATACTCAAATGGCTGAAATGCTCTCTGAAATATTTTCAGGTAAAATTCCGGATACTCAGGTCGCCGCATTCATGGCTGCCCTTGCAACAAAAGGAGAAACCTTTGAAGAGCTGGCCGGCGCTGCTCAGGCTATGAGAAAAAAGGCAGTTAAAATCCATTGCAATGCAGCTACAGTTATCGACACTTGTGGTACAGGGGGAGATGGCATGAATACATTTAACATCTCTACAACAACTGCATTTGTCGTTGCCGGAAGTGGTGTTACAGTTGCCAAACACGGAAACAGAAGCATTTCAAGTAAATGCGGCAGTGCCGATGTTCTTGAGAGCCTTGGCGTTAACCTTGACGTCGATCCTGAGATTGTAGAAGAAGCAATTAATGAAGTCGGGATAGGTTTTATGTTTGCTCCCAAATTTCATGGCGCGATGCGATTTGCGGCTAAAGCCAGGCAGGAATCAAAAATAAGAAGTATCTTTAATATGCTCGGCCCTTTGACAAATCCTGCTGCAGCAAATTGTCAACTGATAGGTGTCTATGCACCCGAGCTTACTGAAATGTTTGCAAATGCACTTAAATTGATAGGATTGAAAAGAGCCTTTGTCGTTCACGGCCACGATGGACTTGACGAGATAACTATCTGTGATGCAACAAGAGTCTCTGAGTTAAATGACGGCACAATTCGTACATATGACATTAACCCTGAAGATTTTTTCGGGGAAATGGCTGACCCGTCTTCATTAACCGGCGGAGATGCAAAGGAAAATGCAGGAATAACAAAAGCAATTCTCAACGGCTCCGAAAAAGGGCCTAAACGAAATATTGTCCTCCTGAATTCTGCCGCAGCCCTTGTTTCAGCCGGAAAAGCTACGACTCTTAAAAACGGTATTCATTTAGCGGAAACAGCAATTGACAATGGCAGTGCACTTGAAAAGTTAGAGGCCTTGGCGGCATATACACAGGAGAATGGATAAGATGTCTAAGGATTTTTTATCAATCATTGTTGATAACAAAAAGAAGGAAGTCGAAACTGCCGAAAAGTCAGTATCCCTTGAGCAAATTAAAAAAGAGGCATTATCAAAAAAAGATAAAAGACCCTTTTTTGAGTCACTAAAAGTAAAAGATACAATTAATGTTATCGCTGAAATAAAGAGAGCGTCACCGTCCAAAGGGGATATTGCAATTGATCTTGATCCGTATGAGCTCGCATTAAAATATGAAAAAGGCGGTGCTGCCTGCTTATCAGTACTAACGGATACAAAATATTTTAAAGGAAGTTTCCAGGATTTTAATCAGGCAAGAAAAGCCTCACAGCTACCTATGCTAAGGAAAGATTTCCTGGTTTCAGCTTATCAGGTTTATGAATCAGCCGTGCTTGGCGCTGATGCGGTATTACTCATTGCAAGAATTCTGACCGGCGACCAGATGAAAGATCTTCTTAACCTGTCCCTTGATCTTGGTATGGATGCGCTCGTTGAAATCCACTCTGAAAAAGACCTTGAAATTGCAAATCATGCTGATGCCAGACTCATTGGGATTAACAACCGAAACCTGAGTTCTTTTGAAACAAATCTCGGTACTGCGACAACGCTTGTTGAGCTTCTTGATGAAAATCAGATACCAGTTGCTGCCAGCGGTATTTCAAAAAGAGAAGATATCACACAGAATTTAAAATCAGGTATAAATAACTTTTTAATCGGTGAAAGTCTGGCAAAATCAGATAATACTGTCGCGTTTCTCAAATCATTAATTAGACAATAATATGAACAGACCACAAATAAAAATATGCGGGCTTACAGATGTTAATGAGGCGATCCGGTGTGCAAAAGCCGGTGCGGATGCTATTGGTCTCGTTTTCTTTGAAAAAAGCCCTCGGAATGTCAGTGAAACACTGGCTGCTGAAATCTCAAAAGCGATACCTGAAAGCATCGCATCGGTAGGCGTCTTCGTCAATGAACCCTTTGATTTCATCATGAACAAAGTCACTTTGTGTCACCTTGATGCGGTTCAATTGCACGGCAATGAAAGCCCGGAACTTGTTGAGAGATTGATAAAGAAAAATATTTGTGTAATCAAAGCACTATACATGGATAGCGAGCCGGCAGTCTCAGGTATAGACAACTATGCAGCCGCCTCTTTTCTTGTCGAATGTGCAAAGGGAGTACTTCCTGGCGGCAATGCATTGTCCTGGAATTTCAGCAGAGTAAAAGCAATTGCAACTGACAAACCCCTTATAATTGCTGGTGGACTTTCACCGAACAATATAATAGATGCTGTTTCATCAGCATCACCCGATGTTGTCGATGTAAGCTCCGGCGTTGAAAGTAGCCCGGGTAAAAAAGACATTACAAAAGTAAAAGCATTTATAGAAAATGTTCTTGCATGCAATATTGAAAAAAAAATCAGGAGATTATTTTAATGGAACAAACAACAGACATGCCTGACTCTAATGGCCACTTTGGTCAATTCGGAGGCCGATATGTCGGCGAAACGCTAATGCCGGCCATTCTTGAACTTGAAGAGGCATATAACAGAATATGTGGTACCGAGGAATTTATCAGTGAATATAAAACACTGCTTAAAAACTATGTCGGAAGACCAACACCATTATATCATGCAAAAAGACTATCAGAGCATCTCGGCGGAGCTGCTATCTATTTAAAACGTGAAGATCTTGCACATACAGGTGCACATAAAATAAACAACACTGTCGGTCAGGCACTGCTGGCAAAATACATGGGAAAAACAAAAGTCATTGCTGAAACCGGTGCTGGGCAACACGGTGTTGCAACAGCGACAACAGCTGCTCTTCTCGGAATGGAATGTAAAGTATTTATGGGTGTTGAAGACATCAGAAGGCAGGCACCAAATGTACAGCGAATGGAACTTCTTGGTGCATCAGTCGTTCCTGTAGAGTCAGGCACCGGGACGTTAAAAGATGCAATGAATGAGGCTATGAGATACTGGGTTGGCGCTGTTGAAGACACCTTTTACGTAATTGGCTCTGTTGCAGGCCCTCACCCATATCCAGCAATGGTCAGAGATTTCCAACGAATTATCGGCGATGAAGCAAAAATACAGATAATGGAGCAGGAGGCACGGCTTCCGGACAGTCTGATTGCCTGCGTCGGCGGTGGTAGTAATGCCATGGGACTTTTTGCATCATTTCTTGACGATGACGTTAAAATGACGGGGGTTGAAGCTGCCGGAAAAGGTATTAATACTGATAAACATGCCGCAACAATTGGTAAAGGCAGCGTTGGCGTATTACACGGTTCAAAATCATATGTGCTGCAGGATGAAGACGGTCAGATTTTTGAAGCACACTCAATATCAGCCGGGCTCGATTACCCTGGTGTTGGCCCTGAGCATTCCTACCTGCATGAAATAAAAAGAGCTGATTATGTTTCAGTTACTGACGATGAAGCAATGGCCGCATTGCAGTTACTGTGCAAATATGAAGGCATTATTCCGGCCCTTGAAAGTTCTCATGCTCTTGCGCATGCATTTTCAATCACAAAAACCATGGGTAAAGATAAAATTATCCTTGTGAACCTGTCAGGTCGAGGTGACAAGGATTTAGGTACAGTATTTTCAGTGTTAAATAATAAGTAGAAAAATATTCCGGCAACGCGTAGATGCCCCCGGAAAGTTAAATAAAGGAGTAAGCAATGAGCCGAATAGAAAAAAAATTCAGGAGCCTGAAAGATGCAGGCGAAACAGCTCTCGTCGGGTTTGTTACAGCCGGAGACCCTGATCCTGTAAAATCGCTTGATATCATTACCGCGATGTGCAAATCAGGGCTTGATGTGTTAGAGTTAGGAATACCTTTTTCAGACCCGACAGCAGATGGCCCCGTCATTCAACGATCATCATCAAGGGCTTTAGCGGCCGGAATGACGCTTCCAAAAGTTCTTGCAATGACCGAAAGTGTCAGAAAAACAACTGATATTCCAATCATCCTTTTTTCATATTACAACCCGATTTATGCATATGGCCCTGAACGGTTTTGTAATGATGCAGTAAAAGCAGGCGCAGATGGCGTGCTAATAGTCGATCTACCACCTGAAGAATCCGATGAATTAACCAGATTTTTTAAGGATGATTTTGCAATCATTCGCCTTATCGCACCCACAACGCCCAAAGTGCGAATGAAAAAAATTGCTGAATCCGCCAAAGGTTTTTTATACCTCGTCTCAAAAACAGGCGTTACAGGAAGTGATGGTTTAAACACTGTAGAAATTGAAAGTATCTACAATGAATTATGTTCCCTATCAAGCACACCTGTTTGTATCGGATTTGGCATATCGACGAATGATGATGTAAAAAAAATATCTCAATATTCCAATGGCGTTGTTATTGGTAGTGCCTTTGAGAGAACCATTGAAGGGAACATTGAAAATTCCGATCTTGTTTCAGTAATATCAAAACAGGTTTCTGAATATAAAAAAGCGACGAAAAAGTAAAATAATACTTGCATCATTTTACTTTTAGATATATTGTCCTTTTTTAGCTCACTATGGTAGTTCATATATTTGTAGAGAGCAGAAGTTCAATAATTTATACGCATTTTTTCATTGAGAAGTAATTTTATCTATAGTAAAATCCAATTTCTTTCCATTTATGGAAAGACCGGACGTGGAGGATGCTGATAGTATATCTTTCCTGTATACAATC
>JQIA01000033.1_pt1 | contig 53759 bp, 46 predicted proteins | sample 811431 | NCBI WGS metagenome assembly JQIA01 (sample SAMN02998118, study PRJNA258478) | marine sediment metagenome | biome: marine; feature: seafloor; material: sediment; isolation source: oil-polluted sediment collected from 3 locations (0.5 km, 0.7 km and 0.9 km)... | place: USA: Gulf of Mexico ...
CGAGGTTAACGACACCGAAGCGAGCCATAAAAACCCCATAGATGCCGTAAACACCAATACCGTTACTGGTTTCATTGGTAACAAAATAAAAACAGCGACAATAATTGTGCGAAAAATATATGTAACCGCCAGCAAGTATTTTTTTGAATGGTTTGCTCTAGTTTTCCCGCTAAGATCGTTCCAACAGTATTTGCCGTTCCTATGACCGCAATAGCAAAAGCACCTAAGGCGGATGTTGTCTTGATATCAATGCTTGCCAGCAATCCATCTTCTACAATGGGGCCACACATTTCGATGATAAATGCCGGAAAATACGCCGTAACAAACGCCAGTTGGAAACCACAAGAAAAAAGCCTAGGAAAATTAGAGTAAAGAAAGGGTCACAAAATCCTTTCCCCAGAACCTCACTTAAATTTTTGGCCAGATCAGCTTTTCAGTAAGTTTTGAATTACGTAATAATGGCAGTAATAAAAGCGATAATATGATCAGTACTGCAAATATAATAAAGACCCAGCTCCAATTCATGTAGCCTAAGATAATTAGCCAAACTTTTATGCAAACGCCCCGAATAACGGTTGTACAACACCCCAAGCTAAGTTTTGGCAATCGAGATTTGAAAAACACCATAGGTCGCACGAATAACAAAGCTGATCATCAAAATCAGAGAACTTGCGATCAAAACCAGAGTAGAAATAGGTTTTTTTGTTGCTATCATAACCTTCTTTCGTTGTCGGATTGTGCTGAAATTGTTATGCCTCATAGAAAGGTACCTCAAAAGGTTAATTGATAAGTGTCACTGATCACAGAATATCAACGTCGTGTTGCGTCGGGCGCACTGAACGATGACCCAAATCAAAGCGATGCTTTGGTATTACTGGATTTGTTGCTCCAAAGCCTTACAGATTATAGGCCTTCCAAATTAGGTTACCTGAAATCTTTCTTTGCAGGCAATCGGCGCGTGCCTAAGGGAGTATATCTTTATGGCGGTGTCGGTCGCGGCAAATCCATGTTGATGGATTTATTTTTCGAACTGGCCCCAACAAAAGCCAAACGCCGCGTGCATTTTCACGGCTTCATGCAAAAAGTGCATGAAGCCATGCACAAGGCACGTCAGACAGGCGTGGAAGATGCTCTTAAACCTGTGGCCAAGGAAATCATCGAAAGCACAGATCTATTGTGTTTTGATGAAGTGCAAATCAACGATATAACCGATGCGATGATCGTGGGCAGATTGTTTGAGTATCTATTTGAGGCAGGTGTTGTTATTGTCACCACATCAAACCGGCCACCCGATGACCTATATAAAGATGGGTTAAACCGCGCATTGTTTTTACCTTTTATTGAGATGATAAAAACGCGTTTGACGATCTATTGTTTGGATAGTGAAATCGATCACCGCCAAAACCGTCTAACAGACCAACAACTATATTTCCAACCCCTGGATGAAGCCACAAGTTTTGCCATTAACTATCTTTGGCAAGAGTTATCCCACGGTAAATCCGAAGCTTTAGTGATCAAGCGCAAGGGCCGCGATTTTACCATTCCAGCCTTTAGCAGCGGTGTAGGAAAAGCCAGTTTCAATGATCTTTGTACAAAACCACTTGGTCCAGGTGATTACCTTGCCATTGCCCATGCTTTACGGATGCTGATCCTGACCGGGATCCCGAAACTATCGAAGGCTAATAACAATGAGGCCAAACGTTTCGTTACCTTAATTGATGCGCTTTATGAAGCAAAAGTAAAACTAATCGTCAGTGCCGATGCTGCCCCTGAATACCTATACACCGACGGCAGTGGTGCGTTTGAATTTGAACGCACCGCCAGCCGTTTGCGCGAAATGCAATCAGCCGATTGGGGGGCTTAGCGCACCTTCTTGCGCAGCAGCTTCAAAAAATCCTGATCGGCTTTGCCACTTGGCTGTTGGTCCCAAGAGATTTGAATAGCGGTAACCGCATCAATGGTTTTAGGGCCAATAATGCCATCAGGTTCACCCAGATCATAACCCGCATTGTTCAATAACTTCTGCACTTCCAGCTTTTCATCCAGCTTTAGCGCACCGGGGCCGCGCGGCCATTCTTTAACAAAGTTTCCGCCACCCTTGATTTTAGCGGCCAAATGACCAACGCCCATCGCATAAGAATTGGCGTTATTATACCGTTTGATCACAGCAAAATTTTTGAACACTATAAATGCAGGACCGTCAGCACCTGCTGGTAGAAAAACCGACCCTTTGCCGTGATTGGGAATTCGATTACCCCGCGCAGTACGCAAGCCTAATTCGTTCCAACGTGCAGGTGTTGCTTTCACTTTCAAACTGGCATTGCCAAAGTAAAAATCCTTGGGCAGTTTCACTTCAACCCCCCACGGTTGATTTTTGACCCATCCCGATTTAGTGAAATAATTTGCAGTGGATGCCAAAGCATCTGCCGGGTCATTCAAATCCCAGACATTACGTTTTCCGTCACCATCAAAATCCTGTGCAAAGGCTTGATAACTGGTAGGAATAAATTGCGTATGGCCCATGGCACCGGCCCAGGACCCCATCATACGGTCAGGCGTAATATCGCCGCGTTGGATAATTCGCAATGCCTCCAAAAGCTGCTGCCGGCCAAATTTTTCGCGCCGTCCATCATAAGCCAACGTCGCCAAAGCTTCTATTATATTAATGTCACCAAGGTTTTTCCCGTATGAGCTTTCCATGCCCCATACCGCCAGAACCACTTCTTTATCAACGCCGTATTTCTTTTCAATCTGCTTCAGCACACGTTTGTGTTTGGCCATCATTGCCTGACCGTTCTTCACCCGTTTGGGTGAAGTTGCTGTATCCAGATAGTCCCATATCTGACGGGAAAACTCCGCCTGTTTGCGGTCAAGCTTAACCACCCGTGCATTCAGTTTAACACCCCTGAAGGCACGATCATATGTGCGTGCAGTAACGCCGTTTTTCAACGCCACAGCACGAAATGATTTCACCCAACGCTGGAAACCCGATTGGGTTTGTGCGATGGTTATTTCATCCGTTTCAGAGGAATTGTACGCTTGTGCTGCAAACGTTATACTTAGGCTAAAAGCAATCGCTAACCCTATATTTACCAGTCTCATCAGTATCTCCTGCTCGAGATTATTATTGTTGTAATCAGTCTAACCAAATTACGGCAAAGACCAAAGCCAAAAACGATATATGCTTAGTACAATGCAAAAGTTTGCCTATTTTGTTAAGGGATTGGCTTTTAGCTGTTCTAGAAAAACCCGCAGCATTGTGACACGGTGTGGTTTAAATGATTTTCCTGACAAACGGAATGACCTTATACGATCGACCCGAAATGCGCGGTAATCGTCGCGTAGCTTGCAATGCGCCAGCAACATCAGGTTTTCATCCATAAACACAATCGACAAAGGCCAGATATCGCGTGCGCTCACAGCCCCCTTTGCATCACAATACTCAATTGTCACGGCCTGCTCTTCACGTGTCGCTTTGCGCAATTTTGCCATATCAATTTCAATCGGGTGACGGTGGTGAAATTTTCGCGCACGCAGTACTGAATTTTGCAATTGTGCCTGCATACGATTGGGTAAAGACGCATTAACTTTCGACAAAACATTTTCAGCAGCTTGTACCAGCACAGGATCACCGACCTGTTGTACTTCGCGCAGCCCCAGTACCAATGCTTCAATCTCATCTGAATTAAACATCAACGGTGGCATCGCAGCATCTTCTATAACTGTATATCCAAAGCCAGCTTCACCATCAATCACTGCGCCTGCTGCACGCAAATTGTCAATGTAACGATAAATTGTACGTTCAGACGTGCCTAATTCCTGCGCCAATTGTGCAGCCGTCACAGGTGCAGGCAGGGTGCGGATCAGTTGCATCAATTGTAAAAGACGGTTACTTTTTGCCATAGTAAAAAGATAGTAGCATCTACTGACAGTTTTTGTCAGTAGCAAATGCTAGATGTTCGCGAGTAACAACGAGGACACCATGTTAGAACTTACAATATTCCCCCCGGCTTTTTCAGAAATTTCCGGCAGCCCATTCACAGTCAAAGCAATGTGCCTGATGCACCATTCAGGACAGCCTTATAAAATAAAGTTCATTGCAGATCCACGCAAAGCTCCGAAAGGAAAATTTCCGATTCTGACCCACGGAGTGAAAATCATTCCCGATAGTGAACAAATCAGGGATTATATGGAGCAACAATTTAATATTGATTATGATGCTGGTTTAACACCTGCACAGCGTGGTTATTCCCGTAGTATAATCCGCATGATTGACGAACATGTGTATTTCATCATGCTTGCCAGCAGATGGCAAAAAGACACGCATTGGCCAGCCACGCGGGCAGAACTTTTCCGTGGCATGCCTCGGTTGCTCAGTAAAATCATCCCGAACCAAATCCGTAAAAAAGTTATCCAAAACCTGATCGGGCAAGGTGTGGGACGACATAGTGAAACAGAACAATTAGAACGTGTGCAAAAGGATATTACCGCAATCGCGGCTGTCCTTGGCGATAAAAAATTCTTATTCGGGGAAACAGCAACAGCTGCAGATTATTCCACTGTTCCAATGCTGCGCGCAATAACTTCTTTTCCGATTGCTAGCCCGTTAAGCAAACTGGTCACATCACAACCCGTTTTGATGGCTTATATTGCACGCGGCAAAAAAAGCTTTTACCCAACATAAGCCTGTCATTTAGAGACACCTTTTACCCTGCCACCGTTACTTGGGTGGCAGGGTTTTCATCTGATAGGGTATGTGGTTTATAAAAAGGCGGCCTGCCGTATGTAGCTATATGGCCGAACAAAGGTTTCACCCTTTGCACCTATTCTTACCAGTCGTTTCGGTGGTTTTCGCATTTGGTGTTGTTACCCACCCTTTAAAAACCCGTGTGCTACTTTTGACGCCAGAGATGTTATACACTTGAAAGCATTGTAATTGTGTTAGGCTTGCGTAGGTTGCGATCACTGTCGTCGTTGCAATTTACGTTTTTTACTTTTGCTTTGTCCAAATTTACGCCCGCGCGGTCGCCCGCGACCGGACCCACTTTTGGGCATTGGCTTACCATCCAGTTCAAGCATTTCAAGTGTTAGCCCACCAGTGATTGCAGTGGCTTCCACTAATGATACTTTGCACGGCATCCCAACCGCAATGACCCGCCCACTATCTTCACCTTTAAGCGTGCCATCACGCTCAATATAGCGCCAATATTCACGACCCAGTTGACTAAGCGGAATAATCCCATCAGCTCCTGTTTCAAGCAATTTCACAAACAGACCAAACTTGGCAATACCAGATACGCGGCCCTCAAACTCAGCCCCTACCCGTTCTGACAGGAATGCGGCCAGATAACGATCTGTTGTATCACGTTCGGCCAACATAGAACGGCGTTCGGTTTCAGAAATCCATTCACCAGTTTGTGTTAGGTGTTCAATATCATCCGGTTTTAATCCGTCATCGCCCCAGCCATGTGCCGCTATTAGTGCGCGGTGCACAATCAGATCAGCATACCGGCGGATAGGAGAAGTAAAATGACCGTAACGTTTTAAATTCAAACCGAAATGGCCCAGATTATCGGGGGAATAATACGCCTGTTTCATTGATCGCAACACAGTCATGTTGATCACTTCGGCGTCTTCGGTATCTGCGGCCGCAGTCAATAATTTGTTCAAGTCTTGTGTGCGTAAGGCCTGCCCTTTAGCCAGTTGCAAGCCTGACGCATCCGCGACCTCACGCAGTACATCGAGCTTTTCAGGCGAGGGTTCTTCATGCACACGGTACAAAAGCGGCCATTTTTTGGCTTCCAACGTTTCGGCGGCACAAACATTTGCTGTCACCATGAATTCTTCCACCAACTTATGTGCGTCAAACCGTTCCTTGAACGACACTGACGTGACCACCCCATCATCAGACAGAACGATTTGGCGTTCTGGTAAATCAAGATGCAAGGGCTGGCGGCGGTTACGTTCTTTTATGGCAGCATGATAAGCTGCGAATAAATCTGCAATCGGCCCTGCCAACGGCTTGGTCGCTGCATCATACTTACCATCTGTGGCCGCTTGCGCCTGTTCATAAGACAAAGATGCCGGCGAACGCATGAGCGCCCGAAAAAATTCATGACCCAGTTTTTTACCGTTGGCATTCAACACAATACGCACGGCAATGCAGGCACGATCTTCGCCTTCGTGTAACGAACAAAGATTGCCTGAAAGCGCATCAGGCAACATTGGCACAACACGGTCAGGAAAATAACTGGAATTACCGCGGTTACGCGCTTCACCATCAAGTGCTGAACCACTGGTCACATAATGGGCCACATCCGCAATTGCGACCCAGACAATATAGCCGCCTTCATTTTCTGGATCATTATCAGGCAATGCACAAATCGCATCATCATGGTCACGCGCGTCAGACGGGTCGATGGTAAAAAGTGGTAAATCGCGCAAATCTTTACGATTTTTCAACAAAACAGGCTGTGCTGCATTTGCTTCAACAATCACTGCATCGGGGAAATGATCGGGAATACCATGTTGGTGGATAGCGATCAAAGACACTGATTTTGGCGCCATGGGATCGCCCAAAATATCGGTGATACGCGCCACCGGTAATCCGATACGGGTTTTTGGTCCAATCCGTTCCGCCTCTACTAATTCGCCATCTTTGGCATTCAGGCTATCAGATTTGGCCACTTGCCATTCCAGCGATGATTTTTTATCGACAGGCACAATCCGGCCACCTTCCGAACTAAGTCGGAACAATCCAATGATTTTTTCCACCCCGGTACCGATACGCCGAATGAGGCGAGCCTCATAGGTGATTTCTGGGTCAGGTGCATTGCTAAGGCGGCACAAGATCTGGTCGCCTTCTTTCAGTGCAGGATCACCCTTTTTTGCAACGAACAGGATTTTTGGCATGGGCTCATCGCTATTCCATTCCATCGGTGCGGCCCATAAATCACCGTCTTTATCTGCGGATAAGACCCGCAGAACCGACACAGGTGGCAGTTCACCTTTGCCACCAAAGCTGCGGCGTTTTTTGGTTAAATGCCCTTCTGCTGTCAGCTCTTTTAAGATGCGTTTTAGATCAATTCTAGCCGCACCTTTGATACCAAAGGCACGGCCAATATCACGTTTTGAGGTCTTTGTCGGGTTGTCCTGAATCCAAGTCAGGATTTCCGCTTTGCTTGGGATTTTTTTCATATGCCACCTTTATCAGCTAAATTCAGGGCCGTCAGTTTTTATCACCTCTAGGTCTGTTGCCACATCAACATCTTTAAGCATATCAATCATTTTTATCTGCCTATCACGTAAACTGGCCACGGTATCTGCCAATGCGTGTTCCGTTGACCAGCGCACCCCATTAAACAAACCCACAGGCACAGAACGCCCACCGCGTTTCATCCCTACCAACCAATAACCACCATCTATGGCAGGCCCGAAAACCACATCATGATCACCCAATGCGCGAAAAGCTTTTTCAATCAGCGTTGGCGTAATACCTGGAATATCCGCACCGATAATGACAACTGGCCCCTTGGATGCAGTACGTAAAATCGTACCCATACGGTCGCCTAAATTTCCGCGCCCCTGTGGCCAACGCGGTAAGTCGGCGGGCCAAATACGGCTTTGCAGACCTTCTTGATCTGGCGAAACCGCAAGAACCGTCTGCCAGCGCGGATCACGCCCAAGCCTGCGAATTAAATCACGGCTTTGATGACGAAACCACCATGCCGCGCTAGTCATGCCAATATCGGCTCCAAGGCGGGTTTTCACCCGGCCCGCACCGGGCTCTTTGAGCATGATGAATAACTTTCGGCGTATCATGCAAAATAGTCAGTCAAAATTCGCGTGTAAATCGCTTTCAATTTATGAATATTCACAATCTCAACCCGTTCATCAACTTCATGCATAGTGCGGCCCACAAGCCCAAACTCCACCACAGGGCAGTGACTTTTAATAAAACGCGCGTCTGATGTGCCGCCTGTTGTGGATGGCTTAGGGCTAACACCGGTTTCTGCCTTAACCGCATTTGAAATCAACGATGACAATTCACCCAAGGGTGTCACAAAGCTTTCACCAGAGACACGCACACGCATATTGATTTCAATGTCGGTGGCCGTGGCGACTTTGTCTGCTTCAACCTGCAACCATTTGGTCAAAGCGTCGGATGTGTGTGTATCATTAAACCGGATATTCACCGTTGAGCGGGTTTCCGCAGGGATTACATTATCAGCGTTATTACCCGTATCTATGGTAACCACAGCCAAAGTAGAAGCATCGAAATGCTCGGTACCTTGATCCAGTTTATAAGCAGCAAGGTTTGCCATCAGTTGCGCCATTGCCGGCATCGGATTTTTAGCGCGGTGCGGATAGGCAGAATGACCTTGCACACCTTTGCAGGTAAAATACGCATTCATCGATCCGCGACGGCCAATTTTCATCATCTCTCCCATTTCGTTCGGGCAAGTCGGTTCACCAACAAGGCAATGATCCATACGTTCATTATGGCTGCCCATCCAATCCAGCAGAGCAACAGTACCATCTACAGCCAAACCTTCTTCATCACCTGTAATGGCCAGAACGATAGACCCGTCAGGAGGGGTGTCATGCACAAAATCTATGGCAGCCGCAGTAAAGGCTGCCACGCCTGATTTCATATCCGTCGCCCCACGCCCATACATGAAACCATCTTTGATTTCGGCGCCGAACGGGTCTGCAGTCCAAGCCGCCAGATCGCCAACAGGCACTACATCGGTATGACCATTAAAACCAAATGTACGCCCGTTTGCCCCTGCACCCCAGCGGGCAAACAGATTGGAAACTTTTCCACGATCAACGCGTGTACAAGTAAATCCCGCTTCGGTTAAAACAATACCAAGTAACATCAAGGCACCGCCCTCATCAGGGGTAACAGAGCGGCAGCGGATCAGTTGTGCAGTCAGGTCTACGGGGTCGGTGGTCATGGGAAATACTCCTAAGTTCAGCTCTCAGATAGCTTTTTAAAAGCGGTACAGCAAGGCAGGAACTAAAAAGTACAAGGGGCTTGCAAGGTCAGCCATTCGCCGCCATCAGGATGGCGCAAGCGTAAGGTTTGCGCGTGTAATTGCAAACGATCAGCTGCCGCAATCGTTGCTGTATCCGCATAAAACCGATCGCCTAAAATGGGATGGCCCAACTCACGCATATGTACCCGCAATTGATGGCTGCGCCCGGTCTTAGGCCTTAACTCCATTCGGGTCACATCTGAGCCACGTTCCAGCACAGACCAATCGGTGATTGAAGGTTTTCCACGTTCAAAATCAACCATTTGCAAAGGCCGGTTCGGCCAATCCACGATCAGCGGAAGATCAACAGTTCCTGCATCAGAGCTCACACAGCCTTGTACCCGGGCAATATAAATCTTTTGCATTTGCCGTTTTTGAAACTGAGAGCTGATATGCCTTTGCGCCGGCTTCGTGCAAGCAAAAATCATCACACCAGATGTATCCATATCCAAACGATGCACCAAAAGTGCATTAGGGTATGTCATCACCACACGGGTTTCCAGACAATCACGATGCTCAAAGGCCTTGCCCGGAACCGATAGCAGACCAGAGGGTTTGTTGATCGCTAAAATCTGATCGTCATGGTGGATCACTTCCAGCGGACCCGTGGGCGGGGCATATGTAAAAAGTGGGTTCATGGCAGATTTTCAGTGCTTATGTTCTTCTACGTTTAAGTGCTGCATTACAATACACCCTTTGGTAGCCTGCGAAAATGTGTAGATGAAAAACAATCTGAACACCACAAAAATTAAAACCCCTGTATTCAAGCCAAACAAAAACACATGCGCAATCAAAAGCAAAGTTGACACAAGCGTTAAGGCAACACCTGCTAAAGATCGTTTTTTATATAGGCCGTATGCCCCAAATACGCAAATGGCCGTGTTGATGAGAAGCACCAGATCATTGACATCTAACAATCCAACATCACCATTTATTTTGGTGAAAGTCAGCATAAGATTAAACACTGATATCGCCCCAGAAATACCTGCAATAACGACACCGTTTTTAACCGCCAGCTCGGCTTGTTCTTTTGTCATTGTAGGTTCCCGCAGATCACTTAAAACCAGACTTTATCAAGCTCGCGGGGAAACATCAAACCTTTACCCTCTCTGATTTAGGATCATACATAGGGCGCAAGCTTGCTGTTGCTTTCACTCGAACACCTGCCACATCTATTTCATAAGAAGACGCCAGAACATCAGCAGCTGTCTCGCCCTGGCAAGGTACATAACCCATACCGATGGCCGCCCCTAAGGTATGACCATAGCCGCCGGAAGATAGATATCCTACGATATCGCCATTTCGCAAAATTGGTTCATTGTGGTATAATAATGGCGCACTATCTGCCAATTTAAACTGCAACAAACGTGTGTTCAGCCCGTCTTCTTTTTTCTTTAGAACTGCCGCACGCCCGATAAAATCGGCTTTGTCCGTTTTTACCGCAAACCCAAGACCTGCTTCCAACACATGATCCTCACATGTAATATCGTGACCGAAATGCCGAAAGCCTTTTTCAATACGACAACTATCCATCATGTGCATGCCGCAAAGTTTCAACCCGATATCGTGACCTGCTTCAAAAAGAGTTTCAAAGATATGGCAGGCTTGATCAGAGCTTGCATAAATTTCCCAACCCAGTTCGCCTACATATGTGACCCGGTGTACCCGGGCCAAGCCCATCCCGATCTCAATTTCCTGTGCAGTGCCAAACGGGTTGACTACATTACTGAAATCATTCGGACTGACTTTTTCCAGCAAAGCACGGCTATTTGGCCCCATCACGGCCAATACGCCTTCGCCTGCGGTTACATCCGTAATCACCACATTGAAATCACCGACATTGCGTTGCAACCAAACCTGATCCGCAGGGCGTGTGCCTGACGGGGTCACTATCAGATAGGCGGTCTCAGACAGCCGTGTTATGGTCACATCAGCTTCAATCCCGCCGCGTGCATTCAAGAACTGCGAATAAACGATCTTACCCACAGGCACATCATACTGCCCACCTGCCACATAATTTAAAAATGCAGTGGCGTCGCGGCCCTCTATGCGGATTTTACCAAAAGATGTCATGTCATACATGCCAACATTTTCACGGACTGCGCGATGTTCAGCGGCTGCGTTTTCAAACCAGTTCGGGCGCTTCCATGTATATTCATATTCTGCTTTTTGGCCTTTATTTGCAAACCAGTTAGCCCGCTCCCAGCCTGCGCTTTCTCCCATCACCGCTCCATTACCCAGCAAATGTTGGTGGAAAGGTGTACGTCGAATGCCACGCGCTGTTGCTTTTTGACGGAACGGGAAATGATCTGCATAAAGCAGGCCTAAAGTTTCTTTAGAGCGCTCAAACAAATAGTGCTTGTTACCCTGAAATGGCTGCATGCGTGAAATATCCACATCGCCTAGGTCAAACGGCTTTTCACCGTCTTCCATCCATTGCGCAAGGGCCATACCAGCCCCGCCACCCGATTGGATACCAATAGAATTAAAACCTGCGGCAACCCAAAAATTATCCACTTCAGGCGACAGACCCAAATGATAGGCATCATCAGGTGTGAAACTTTCAGGCCCATTGAAGAATGTATGAATGCCCGCTTGCGCCAACATTGGCAGGCGCTCACAAGCGCGTTCTAAGATAGGCTCGAAATGGTCGAAATCCTCGGGCAGTTGATCAAATTCAAAGCTGTCGGGGATGCCTTCCATGCCCCAGGGTTTTGAGTTTGGTTCGAATGCCCCCAACAAATACTTACCTGCATCCTCTTTGTAATAAGCGCATTCATCAGGCACCCGCAGCACTGGCATTTGGGTCAGACCCTTGATCGGCTCGGTAACAATGTAGAAATGCTCGCAGGCATGAAGCGGTACATTAACGCCGGCCATTTTACCCACTTCATGGCCCCACATGCCAGCACAATTCACCACCATATCAGCTGCGATATGCCCTTGATCGCCATTTTCATCGCACCAGTTAACCCCCGTAACACGGCGGCCTTCTTTAACCACAGATGTTACTTTTACCCGTTCTTTGATCAAAGCACCACGTTGACGCGCACCCTTGGCCAAAGCCAGCGCGATGTTAGCAGGATCGCCCTGGCCATCTGTTGGCAGGTAGACGCCTGACTTTACGCCTTCGATGTTCAAATGCTCATAACGCTCTTTAACTTCTTTGGTCGAAATTTCTTCAACAGGCACATCAAAAGCCCGTGCCATTGCGGCCTGACGAAACAGCTCTTCTTGACGTTCCACGGTTAATGCAACTGAAATAGATCCCGTTTGCTTCAACCCTGTGGCAACTCCGGTTTCGGCTTCCAGTCCTTGATAAAGTTCCGCTGAATATCGTGCTAATTTCGTCATGTTAGATGACGCACGCAACTGCCCGATCAAGCCCGCGGCATGCCATGTGGTACCAGAAGTCAATTGCTTGCGTTCCAGTAAAACCACATCTTTCCAGCCAAGCTTTGTCAGGTGATAGGCCACAGAACAGCCAATTACACCGCCACCAATAATGACAGCGCGAGCTTTGGTTGGAAGATTTTGCATTTCTCAAGTTCCTTTGGCTATGATGTCAGAATTCTTAATCAGTTTCATGAAACACAAATGCGCAAATACGACAAGATTACGTGGAAAATCGTGTTTATTACCTCTAAACTAGCTTTTGTCAGCCTTTGCGCATTTGGCTAGGGGTTTTACCAAAGCACTGTCGATACGCGATTGAAAAACCTGATTGATACCCGCTTGCCAATGCGACTTCTTGAATACTCATATTGGTATTTAACAACAGGCTATGCGCATGATTCAAACGTAATTCACGATAATACCGACTTGGACTGCATCCCATCGCTGATTTGAAGTTCCGCTCTAACCAACGAGAGCTATGGTCTATTTGATTGGCCAAATCAGAAATCGCTACAGGTTTTTCAATATTCATCTGCATGATCTTAATCGCCATATTCAGCGTACGTGCCCCTTTTCGCGCGGTTACAACCATCTCAGGTTGTAAAGTTTCAAATGCACGTATTTCATCATGTAAAAGAATCTTGGAGACGATTAATAATTTTGCGCTTGATATATAATCTCCAATCAAAGCTAGAATAATGTCAGCGGTTGTGCTCATGCCTGCACTGGTCACGATTTGGCCGTCGGAAACGGCTAAAGAAGATTTAATTCCGTAAATCCCCTGTTCCTCTTCAAGTAAAGCCCGGTTTTCCCAATGTGTCGTATGCGCAGCAGCATTGTCTAGGTTCGACGCAATATAGCGGCTTGCAGCCTCGGCCAACAAAATCACTTTAACGCCAGAGTGCCGATAACGGGCTACGTATCTTTCCACATCTAAGGCTGTATAAAAGGGATCGGAGTTTCCTATAAATACAGCAAAATTCGGTCTAGGTGATCTCGGGATGATCTGTGTTTCAACAGTGGCACCAGATCTTGAGCCAATAGAACCGCCACCTTCAGAGTAGAGGTTCCATTCGAATTTATCAAAACCCAACACCCGGTTTGCGAGGCGTAAAATTTCAATTGCTACCGCAAATTCCACCAACACATAATCTTGCGCGAGAATAACATCGATGCAGATTTTTTCCGTTATTGCAGTATTGACGGAACTGGTAGAACTCATCACCTACCTACCAAACCTCTGCGCCAAAAGAGTGATATGTTCAGGGCCAACTTCACAACACCCCCCTATGATTGTGGCGCCAGCATCAACCCATTTTTGGGCAAAATCAGCATAAGTTTCTGGCCCCAAATCTTTGCGCGCTTCCAATTCATCTACTGTAGCCCCAACATGGTCAAACGTATCTGTAATACTGACAAACCCGTTAGCATAAGCACCAACCGGGATACCGCTTGCAATCAGTAAAGGTACAGCGCTTGTGATCGCCTCAGGAACAGAGCAATTCACTAGAACAGCGGCTGGTTTATACTCTGCCAGAAACGGTAAAACATCTGTCAAATTTTCCCCGGATCGCAGTTTTGTACCATCTTTGTCATCAACAGACAGAGAAACCCAAACAGGTTTTCCCAAACCCGATGACCCCATCAAAGCACCGCGCACCTGATCAATCGAAGACATGGTCTCAAACAAATAGTGATCAACAAAGTCGGCCTGAATTTTACAAATACCGTGATAAATTTCCGCAGCCTCATCGCTGGGCGGACTTTTATCCGGTTGATAAGAAAATCCAAGCGGGCCCAATGATCCTGCAACCAGACCAGATCCATGCGCATTACGCGCCTCAACCGCCTGTTGGCAGGCCAATTGTTGCAACAGTTCCAACCTATCAACCAATCCGTGGTGCACAAGACGGTCAGGCAGAACTGAATAAGTGTTTGTGGTCGCTATCTCAGCCCCGGCTGCAAAATACTCATCATGCACCACACGCACCGTTTCAGGGTTATCCAGCAAAGCTTGGATTGACCAAAGCGAGGTGGCTTTACCGGCCCGCGCAATCAGTTCCTGACCCATACCGCCATCTAATATAGTGATACTCACGCCCGCAGCCTTTTGTTTTCGGGATCCCAAAGTGGTTGATCTTTTTGAACTACCGCCCGGCAGCGCTGCCCGTAAATCTCAACCTCTAATGTGGTTCCTACCACAGCCAGATCAGCGCGAACCATACCCAATGCAATGCTGGCATTAACGCGATACCCCCATGCACCCGAGGTCGTTTCCCCAACGATTTCGTTATCATACCAAAGCGTTGACATATAGGGTGCATCACAATTTTCTGCATCGACCAACAATGTGACAAACGCTTTTTTGCGGCCTTGCTGCTTTTCGTTCTGAATTGCGGCTTTGCCCATGAAATCCTGTGGCTTTTCTAACTTCACAAAACGCTCCAAACCAGCCTCTAGCATGCTGTAATCAGTGGACAAGTCGCCCTTCCAAGCGCGATAACCTTTTTCCAACCGCAAAGAATTCAGTGCATACATACCAAACGGCGTTGCACCTGCTGCAAGAATAGCATCATAAATCACGGGCATATTTTTATTCAAAACATGTATTTCCCAACCTAATTCACCTGCGAAAGATACGCGAACCAGATAAGCATCTTGCCCCGCCACTGTTGTCGTTTGATGTGTTAACCAACCAGTTTTCAAATCCGCTTCGGTCAAGCCTGCCAAAACCTTGCGTGATTGGGGCCCGGTTACAATCAGTGTATCATATGCTGTCGTTAAATCTTCTACGATTACTGTGTCAGGAGCCGCATTGATCAGCAAATCTCGATCATGCCACTGTGCCGTGGCGGCCGTGATCAACATAAAGTCATCGTCACCTTTGCGCAAACAGGACATCTCAGTCACAATACGTCCGCGATTATCGGTGACATAGATCAGGTTCATACGGCCAATCTTGGGCAAGCCACCAGTACAAAAGCCGCGCAAAAATTCTGCGGTACCTTCACCAGAAACCATAAACCGCGAAAACCCTGGTAAATCCAGCACACCACAACCATCGCGCACCGCTTCACACTCTTCTTGGATACGCGCAGACCATGGGCCTGAACGGCCCCATGTATGGGTAGCTTCAAGGGATATGTCATCGCCCTCTTTGGCAAACCAGTTGGCCCGTTCCCAACCGCTATAAGCCCCCATCACCCCCCCCATGGATTTTACTTTATCATGAACTGGTGACAGTTTTTTGTCGCGCGCAGCAGGCCATTCATGTTGCGGGAAGTGCATCGCGTATTCATTACCGTAAACTTCCATACCTTTTTGATTGCAGTAGTCTTGATCAGTATAATCCGTGTAACGGCGCGGATCTATCGCCCACATATCCCACTCAGTTTGACCTTCGGTTATCCACTCGGCCAAGACTTTACCTGCCCCGCCACCTTGGGCGATACCAAAGGTGAAAACACATGCTTCAAACGCATTTGGCACACCTGGCATCGGACCAACTAGCGGCAATCCATCTGGCGCATAGGGTATCGGGCCGTTGATCACACGGCTAATACCTGCACTCGCCAACAGTGGCACACGCGCCATCGCATCCTCAATATACCACTCAATACGATCCAAATCATCAGGGTAAAGTTGGAAAGAAAAATCATCTGGCATTGGATCAGATGGATCAACCCAATGGGCTTTGCAATTGCCCTCATACGGGCCCAGATTGAAGCCGTTTTTTTCCTGGCGCAAATAATAAGAACTGTCCACATCGCGCAGCAAAGGCAGTTTACCATGTGCCTTGCTATGCGCTGCCAGTTCAGGCACTTCTTCAGACAGTAAGTATTGATGGCTCATCACCATCATCGGCACTGTACGCCCGCCGTATGGCTTAAACCATTCACCAACACGTTGCGCATAATAGCCGGCAGCATTGACGACGAACTCACAACGGATATCGCCTTTTTCAGTGTGGACAATCCATTCATCTCCATCACGGGTAACACCTGTTGCAGGCGTAAACCGCAAGATTTTCTGCCCCATATCGCGCGCACCTTTGGCCAAAGCCTGTGTTAATTGAGCCGGGTCAATATCGCCATCATGCGGATCATAAAGTGACCCATGCAGATCATGGGTTTCCAAGAACGGGTAACGCTGTTGGGTTTCTTCAGGTGATAAAATTTCGATATCCATACCCTGATAACGGCCCATTCCCGCGGCGCGCTCAAATTCCTGCATCCGCGCGGCGGAATGCGCCAGACGGATCGACCCCGTGACATGGTAATTCATTGGATAGTCAACCTCTTCGCCAAGCCGGCTATATAACTCGGTTGAATAACGTTGCATATTCATGATCGACCAGCTGGTGGAAAATGTCGGCACATTACCTGCCGCATGCCACGTGGATCCAGCAGTCAGTTCATTCTTTTCAAGCAGAACACAATCGGTCCAGCCAGCTTTTGCCAAATGATAAAGTGCAGAGGCCCCAACCACCCCACCACCAATAATAACCACCCTTGCAGTGGTTGCGAAATCAGACATGTTATATCTCCCTAGTCAATAACAAGTTTCGCGGCCAAACCGCCAAACACAATTGCAGAAATTTTATTAAGAATTTTTACCCGAGTGCGTAAGGCATTAGCAAAAAGACCCGCAGCACAGCCAAGTACAATGACAAACAAGAGACCAAAAATTTGGAATACTGCGCCCAAGATCAAGATTTGTGCCCATATCGGGCCGACCGCAGGATCAGTAAATTGCGGTATAAAAGCAAAGATGAACAACATGGTTTTGGGATTAAGAATATTTGTCAAAAAACCACGTTTTATAGCTGCCTTTACACTCTGGGCAGCATGGCCTTGACCAATCTCACCAGTATTACGCCACGCCTGTACCGCCAGATAGGCCAGATAGGCAGCCCCTATAAGTTTTATCGCCGTATAGGATACAGGATAGGCAAGCAAGATCGCGGAAACCCCTGCAGCAGCCATCAAAACATGCAAGGTAATCCCAATATTAACGCCCAAGGCCGCGGCCATGCCAATGCGTGGCCCCCCCGATATACCACTGGCGGAAATGTATAGAAAGTCAGCACCCGGTGTGAGATTTAGGATTAACCCCGCAACGATAAATGCAGAAATCAATGCTGGATCAAAACTGGTAATGATTTGCCACATTACCAAGTCTCCAACTGTTCACAATTATCGTCCAAATCGTAATAATCGCCTTTATCTTTAACAAAAATATGCTTTACCGTGGTCAATCCAGTTGGCCCATCGAGACTACCTGGGGCAACAGCCACGTATTCTTTTTCATCAAGTTTATAAAACAAGCTAGATCCACATTGCTTGCAAAAGCCGCGTTTCGCAAAGTCAGAGGATTTATACCATTTCAACCCTATATCATGGGTAATAATCAGTTTTTCTTCGGCGACAGATGTTGCAGCCCAGAAGTGTCCGCTGATTTTACGGCACTGGGTGCAATGGCACGCATGCACTTGACGCAATTCCCCGTGCAATTCATATGTCACCGACCCGCATTCGCATGATCCCTTATGTATCTTTGTCATCATATTCTCCTAATAAACCGGTGGTGCGATCACCCAGATCACAACAGCCCTTTCATCATGTGTATTGGCCCACTTATGCCGTTCTTCGCGAATGCGAAAACTATCACCCTCTTCCAGATCAAATTTTTGATCCCCAATCCAAACAGTCAAGCGGCCCGAAATGATATATCCAACCTCTTGTGTCGGGCGGGTAATGTACTGTTGCAAAGCTACCCCGGATTCAAACACTGAATGAACGACTTCAAAATCATCGGTTAAATCAGGTGAAAGCAACTCTTCAATCAAACCATTCGTGGTTCCACCGATTTTACGCCGGGTATTTTTTCGAACAACACGCCCTACTTCTTCTGGTTTCGCTTCGGATTGGCCGAAAAAAATCGATAAAGGTACGTCTAAGATTTTCGCCATATTGCGTAATTCATCAATAGAAGGTGCGGAAATATCCCGTTCCACTTGACTCATCCAACCAACAGAACGGCCCAAATTAGCAGCCATGTCGGTTAAAGTAACACCCCTTGATTTACGGATGCTGCGTAAATCAACACCTAATGAATTTGGTTTTTGTGTAAGGTATGACATGCCATCTCGTGAAATTTATACCAATAATTTCATGAAAATAAGATTTTGCACTTCTAAAAACGACAAATATATGTCGTTTGTTAAAAACCGCATGACAATTCCTATAAAAGAGTGACATGTGTCACATAATATTTAAACATCTACCTTTTGTGATACCATGCTTCGAAACCAACATACATTTCCCGAACATTCATTTTTGGGCAGGATCAGCCAGCAAAGCTGGGATGTGCTATCAAAGATATGGCGAACCAGGCATTATAGGCTTGGGCAATTTTTAATCTCTGCAGGTGATGATAACTCGGATGTTTTTTTCATTTTAAGAGGTGCTGCACGTATCACTGTTTACACTGCAAGCGGGCGAGAAGTGACATTGATCTCTATCCTGCCTGGCGATAGTTTCGGCGAATTTGCAGCCATCGACAAAGAACCGCGTTCCAGTAATGTTGTGGCATCGGGCGAATGTTTTGCAGCGATCATATCGGCTGATCAATTTCGCTCATTGTTGAAAACTCACCCGGATATTTCCTTTGAGTTGTTGAAAATTCTGGTAACACATTTGCGTCAACTGAATAACAGAGTGATCGGTTTTAATACAAAGTCAGCGGATTTACGGCTACAAGAAGCCTTATTGGATCTGGCTGAACAGCACTGTCGTGGAACAGATGAAGTTCTGATAGATCAACCACCAACCCAAAGTGAATTGGCGGCTTATATTTTTTCATCACGTGAAGGCGTTGCACGTGAAATGGGACGCTTGCGCAAAGCTGGCATAATAGCACGGCAAAAACGCAGTTTATACATTCCGTCAATGAGTAATTTTCGAAGCATCGTGAACACTGAACAATAAGCATTACATTGGTTGCGAATAGGCAGGCCTTTCGTTAGCGTCCCCTTAATATGAAAAATACGCAAGGCCCGCCCAAGATGACTAAGACAGCTTCGAACCCGCCCGTTAAACTTGTTTTAAATGGCTTTGGCCGTATTGGCCGGCCAATCTTACGCTTGCTTGCGCAAAATAACACTGGTTTTGAATTGGTTGCAATCAACGATATAGCGCCTTTGGAAACCTGCGCTTACCTGTTTGAATACGACAGTGTTTTCGGGCCCTTTCAAGGCACAGTTGAAACTGGCAAAAATGCATTGATTGTCAACGGTAAACCTATCCCGTTTTATCAAACGGATGATATCGGCACACTGGATTTAAACGATGTCGATATCTTGATGGAATGCACCGGACAAGTGAACAGCCGCGAAACCGCTATGCGCGGTATTGATGCCGGTGCTGCGGCGGTTCTGATTTCAGGCCCTTCGGATGCAGCGGATATTACCCTTGTCATGGGCGCGAATGAAGCTGAAATGGCAAATCACAAGATCATCTCAAACGCATCATGCACGACTAATGCACTGGCCCCGTTATTGCAGCTTTTGGATATGAATTTCGGGCTGGAAAGCGGTCATATGACAACTGTACATTGCTATACTGGCAGCCAACCGACAGTGGATAAACCGCGTGGAAATCTGGCGCGATCACGGGCTGCAAGCCTATCAATGGTACCCACCACCACCAGTGCGCAACGGTTAACCGATATGGTTTTGCCCCACCTTAAGGGGCGGGTTGAAGCCCGTGCCATTCGGGTGCCAAGTGCCAGTGTTTCGGCAATTGATCTGACGGTTCAAACCCAAACACCTGTAACAATTGAAACTGTGAATACAGTTTTGAAACAGGCTGCAGATACCTCACCTGTTTTTGGCTGGATCACCCAACCACTGGTTTCAAGTGACCTGCGCGCGCGACCCGAATCCCTGATTATCAGTGGGCGCGAAACATCCGTTTCCGTCGGCGGATTACTGCGGGTGTTCGGCTGGTATGATAACGAATGGGGGTTCTCCAATCGCATGCTGGACATGGCAAAATTGATGGCGGCGCGGGATTAGGTTGATTTACGCGTAAACATCCAGTCATTTTCATTTGATAATTTAGGTTGATATTTATAGCCTTCCAGATCAAAATCTTTCAGCCCTTCGGGGTCTTCAATACGATTTAAAACCATAAAGCGGGCCATCATACCCCGAGCTTTTTTGGCAAAAAAACCGATCATCTTCAGATCATCATCACGCTCTTCTTTAAAAGCAGGCGTGATAATGCGCGCGGTCATATTTTTGCCCGTGGCCTTGAAATATTCATGTGAGGCGCAATTTATCACCACACCGTTTGCCGCATCATCTAAAGCTGCCCCAATACGGTCACCCCAATAGGCATATAGGTTGAGGCCCGCTTTGTTTTGCAAACGACTGCTCATTTCCAAACGGTAAGGTTGCATAAGGTCAAGCGGTTTCAGGGTGCCATAAAGCCCAGACAGTATCCGCAAATGATCTTGCGCATAAGTCACATCATCAGCTTCCATATTACTAATCTGAAGCCCCGTATATGTATCACCGGCAAAAGCAAAAGCAGCTTGTTTGGCGTTTTTTTCATCAGAGACAGGTGCAAAAGCAGCAAACCGGTCCTTGTTAAGGCTGGCCAATTTTTCACTGATTTTCATCAGTTTTTGCAGGTCTGACACAGAAAGCTTTCGGGCGATTTCTGCCAGCGCGTTTGCATCATCGTGAAACGCAGGCTGGCTTTGGATTAAATCTTTGTCCATAGGGTCAAAGTTCAGTTTTTTGGCAGGGGATAAAACAGCTAACATGGTATTCCTCTAAGAGTTCTTGCAAAAGCATAACAGCGTTGTGCCCCGCGCCAAGTCTATTCTGCAGCAATCAACTCTAAAAAGACAGCGCCAAACCGGTCAACTTTCTTAGTCCCCACCCCTTGGATAACTTCAAGCTCTGCCCGGGTTCTAGGCCGCTGTTGGGCAATTTTTGATAAGGTAGCACTGGTGCAGTTCAAATACGTATCAAAGCCACTTTCGCCTTTGGCTAACCGCACCTGCGCTTGCTGCAATTGGTCAAACAGCCCACCAGCATCACGACCTGCCAAGCGGCGCCGTGCCGGATGTATCTCTTCTTGTGCACCTGCAATCACCTCCAAAAATGCCTTACCATAACGTTCCAGCTTCACAGCACCCACGCCTGCAAGCTTTGAAAAGGCATCAAGGTCAGAGGGTTTTTGAGTTGCCATTGCAATCAAAGTATTATCAGGAAACACCACATAGGCAGGCGCTTGAATAGCTTCTGCCAAATGACGGCGTTTAGCTTTAAGAGCTGACATCAAAGCTTCATCTTCTTCAGCAACCAGTGCTTTTACCCGCGGAGTGTTGCGTGATTTTTTCATGATCGTATCGCGGCGTAACTCAATCTCAGCTTCACCTTTTAAAATCGGCCGGGCTGCTTGGGTCATGCGCAATGCACCATACCTTTCCATATCAGGGCGGATTAGATCATACCCCATCATCTGCCTGAAAATCGCTTGCCATTGGGCCCGGTCATAATCTTTACCAACCCCGAAAGTCGGCAAACTTTCATGGCCTTTGGCAAGCACTTTGGCATTAGCATTGCCCAGCAATATATCGATCAAATGCACTGAGCCAAACCATTCACCTGTGCGTAGAATTGCAGACAAGGCCATGCGCACGGCCGTGGTGCCATCAAACAACTCGGGTGGCTTGTCGCAAAGATCACAATTGCCACAACTTTCCATTGCATCGCCAAAATAACGCAACAAAACCCGCCGTCTACAGCGGCGCGCCTCGGCCAAACCAAGCAGCGCATTCAGCCGCCCGTGATCTGCCTGTTTACGTTCATTAGGGGCAAGCCCTTCATCAATTTGCGCGCGCCGCAAACGCACATCATCAGCTCCATAAAGGGTCAGCGTGTCAGCCGGCGCACCATCACGACCTGCACGGCCAATTTCTTGATAATACGACTCCATTGATTTGGGTAGATCAGCATGTGCCACCCAACGAATATCAGGTTTATCAATACCCATCCCAAATGCCACGGTAGCACATACAATCAACCCATCTTCACGTTGAAACCGGCTTTCAGCCAAGCGGCGATCATCGGGTTGCATACCTGCGTGATAATGCAATGCTATATGGCCCTGTGCACGCAAAGCCTGCGCCAAGGTTTCAGTTTTCGCCCGAGAGCCGCAATAAATAATGCCCGCTTGATCCTTATGGGTTGCGACGAAATCCAGCAGTTGTTGGCGCGGTTTGTTTTTAGGTGCAAAAGCCAAATGGATGTTGGGGCGGTCAAACCCTTTCAGGAATATCTGACACTTACGACTCGAAAACAGACGTTCAACAATCTCATCACGGGTTTCTTGATCTGCAGTAGCGGTAAACGCAGCCAAAGGAACCCCCAATGCATCGCGCAAGGCACCAATACGCAGATAATCAGGGCGGAAATCATGGCCCCACTGGCTTACGCAATGGGCCTCATCCACCGCAATCATCGACACATTAGCGCGGCGCAACAACATGGTTGTGCCAGGATTGGCCAGTCGTTCTGGTGCAATATAAAGTAACTTCAATCGCCCGTCATCAATAGCTTCAAAAACTGCTTCTGTTTCTTCTTCGGTGTTACCACTTGTCAGCGTACCGGCCGTAACCCCAATGGCTTGCAACGCATTTACCTGATCGCGCATCAAAGCAATCAAAGGTGAGATCACCACAGTTAATCCGTCACGGCACAAGGCCGGCAATTGAAAACACAAAGATTTACCGCCACCCGTGGGCATAATCGCCAGCACATCTTTACCCGCAGTAACGGCCGCAACAATTTCTTCTTGCCCGTCACGGAAACCGTCAAAACCAAAGACATCTTTTAAAAAAGAGATATGCGCGTTCATGTTTAATTTTCTATTGGGCTGCTTGTTGCACTAAGACTCGCATATGTAGAATTGGTGAACAAGGACGATCTCATGGTGCTGTTATGAAACCCGCGGCATAAAGCTCTGCACGTGTCGGTTTCCACAGAGTTTTTGCATCGGTTGCAAATGCCTGTTCCAGAAATTTAGCATCAATGCCCCGCTTGATCAGGTAAGCCTGATCTTTTTGTTGTTCCTCAATTGGATTGACGGTTTGGTGCCGGTAGGGAATGTCAAAACTATAACCGTGAAATCCGATCTCTGCCCCTTTGTGCAAGGTACGTTTTTCACCTGCCGCAAACACCAGTGTGCAGACTGAATAGCAATAGGTTTTCACTTGCGTTTGCAGCCCCTTCCCTGCGATCAACTTGCCGATTGTACGACCTGCAAAAACAATACCGCCATGACTTTCCAGTGAAACCGTTTTAACACGTTCATGTTCACTTAAGATGATCAGTAGCGCGTGGTACATCAGGTAATTCACTTCACCGCCCAGATAAACAGTATCGCGTTTTAATGTGACGCTAAAATCATCATCACCAAAGATAGTTTCAAAACGCGGTTCAATGAAATAACGATCAGCCACGATATCAAGAACTTGAAACCCCATCATTGCAATCGCCACGACCATGCCCAGATAAATCCCCCATGCATCGCCAACCGTTGCTGTATCGCTTCGCGCCAGAACCGCCCAGCGCACCCCACCAACAAGTTGCCAGATCAATAACAGAACAATAACGGCAACACCCAGATTTGCCGCCCAAAGCGGCCAATCTTCAATCGCAAGGGAAGATACGATAAAACTGATCATCAAGAGATTGACGAACAGTGTCATCCCAAATCCAAGCCGCCCTGCCCAATGATCTTTAAAGTAGTTACGCATAATGGACAGCTATAGCACAGATGTTATGTAAGCTGTAAAATATGCACCCAAGTATCGCCATATTTACGTGCATCCAGCATTTCAAACTTATCTGGAATCAGCTGTTCGCGCCCTTCTTCCCAAACAATCAATGCCTCAGGCGATATCCAACCACCCTCATGCGCAGAATTCAGGGCTTTAATCCCCAAATCCTTGCCATAAGGCGGGTCAAGAAAGATCAAATCATATGGTTCACCAACTACCGGGCCCAATTTAGTGGCGTTACGACGGAATAATTTTGTGGCCCCTATGGCCCGCAGGATATCGATATTCTGGCGGATCAAGGCACGGGCTTTTGTGCCCTCATCAATGAACAAAACATAATCAGCCCCACGCGATAAAGCTTCAAACCCCAACGCACCTGTGCCTGCAAACAAGTCCAGCACACGGGCGTTTGTGATCGGATCACCATAGCCCCCGTTGACCAGTAAGTTAAAAATACTTTCGCGCACCCGATCAGTGGTGGGTCGTAAATGTGCCGAAACATCGCCCTTACCAACCGAGGTTAACCCGGTGCCTTTATAACGCCCACCGATAATACGCATTACATGAACGGTTTTAAGTCAACTTCAGGGTCACCCGCGGCCGCTTTTGGCAGAGTTTTACCTGCCTCAATGATGCGTTTGCCAATCATATAACCACGCGGATCATTCATCGCATCCACGGCCAACAGCTGATCGCCCTTATAGTACCAGAACGAGACCATACCGCCTTTATTGCCTTGTCGGGTGATCACATCATTATAACCGGTGTTTAACCCCGCGATTTGCAACTTCACATCAAACTGATCTGACCAGAACCATGGTTTTGCGCTATAGGTTTTATCCGCACCCATAATATTTTGTGCAATCACTTCAGCTTGCTCAATCGCATTAGGTACGCTTTCCAAGCGGATACGCCCGCCTTTGTAAGGAAACGATGCGCAATCACCCGCAGCCCAGATATTGGAAATAGAGGTTTGTCCCTGCGCATCTGTTTTAATACCGTTTTCAATCACAACACCTGCCGCCTCGGCCAAGGCAATGTCAGGCATGATACCAACACCAACGATAGCAAAGTCGATATTTAATTCAGTGCCATCCGTTAGCTTAGCCCCTGTCACCCGGGTTTTGCCAACCAAGTGATCAAGGCCAACACCTTCAATGATTTTCACACCTTTAGCAGTATGCAAAGCACGGAAATAATCCGAGGTTTGGGCACAAGCAACCCGTTGTAAAATCCGGTCTGCCATTTCCACAAGTGTTACTTGTAAACCTTTTGAGGCTGCCACGGCAGCGGCTTCCAAGCCGATGTACCCCCCCCCGATAATCAGCACGTGTTTATCCTGACCAAATTCAGGCGCCATAGCATCAACATCCGATAGACCGCGCACAACATAAACGCCGTCTAACGCACCGCCAATAGCAGCGGGCAAATGGCGCGGGGTAGAGCCTGTGGTTAAAACAAGATGATCATAGGCAAGCGCTTCATCGCCTAACATTACCTGACCATCTGAAATTCCTGTCACGACCTCACCTTTACGAAGTGTAATGCCGTTTTCTACGTAAAATGCCTCGGGTTTTAGGAACAATCGTTCCAGATCCATCTCGCCCAGCAGGTATTTCTTTGACAATGGCGGACGTTGGTAAGGTGGTACGTTTTCAGCCCCGATCAAAGTGATCTTACCTTCAAACCCCAAATTGCGCAATTTTACCACTAGTGAACTACCAGCTTGCCCTGCACCTACAACAATCACATGTGACATGATTATAAATCCTTTGTGATACCTATGGCCCAATACCATTGGATAACCTATACATCAGAGCAAGCTAAATTCAACGTAGAAAGCGACCCAGATATGCCATTAACTACCGGTGATAAGTTACCAAATGCTTTCCTTGGCCATCTTGGGGAAAAAGGCCCTGAACAGGTTGATATAAATGCGAAGATCAAAGGGAAAAAGGTTGTGATTTTTGCCTTACCTGGGGCCTTTACTCCTACATGTTCTGCCGCCCATATGCCCAGTTTTATCCGCACAGCTGATCAATTACGTGCTAAGGGCGTTGATGCGATCATTTGCATATCTGTAAACGACATATTCGTGATGAAAGCATGGGCAGATGCCACAGGTGCAACAGGGGCCGGCATCCATTGCCTTGCAGATGGCGACAGCAGTTTCACCAAAGCCGTTGGCATGGACTATTCCACACCCGAAACCGGTATGATGTCCCGCTCAAAACGCTACGCGATGATTGTGGAGGATAACATCGTTACCGCATTGAATGTAGAAGAGGCCCGAGGCGTTTGTGATTTATCGGGTGGTGAAACCATTCTTGACTTACTTTAGTTCAGGCAAGCCGATCCATCATACGGGCCAACTTGACATCCAGCTTCGATAAGCCGTCCACACTATGGGTCGTCAGCACTACATCGACACGATTGTAAGTGTTTGACCATTCTGGATGATGGTTCCATTTTTCGGCATACATCGCAACACGAGTCATCCAACCGAAAGCCTGGTTAAAGGTTTTGAACTTATAACTGCGGCTGATCGCATCACGCTCCATGACCATGTCCCAATCGCCCGCTAACAATTCAGCCAGTTCTGTTGTGCGTTCTGTTTTTGTCAATTTTTCAGACATCATACTTCCTTAAATAGCTTCCATATTACCTTGTTCAGTTGGCGTTGGGGTATGGTTAAAACTGTAACCAGTTGCACAGGCTTCTACACCACCAAGCATCGCGATACGCTGTTTTTGGTCTTCAAAACAACGGACGTTCACTTTTTCGGGGTCACATATCGCATGTAATCTTTTCTGACCTTCACGCCATGCGGATTGGATGGCAAGATCATTCACCCCCGGCACTGCAAGGTTGGTCAGCTCATGTGGGTCAGAGTTCAAATTAAACAGCTGCGGTTCATGCCCGACATAATAAACGAATTTCCAGTGATCCCAGCGCACCATGAACGTCCCCGTAGTCGAGCCGCCATCATGATATTCGCTGAAAATTGTCCTACCCGGATCGTCTGCAGCATTGGCAATTTCCAACAATGAAATCCCGGGCAACGCAAGGCTTTGAGCATCAGATGCAACCCCTGTTACATCAACTGCAGTCGCCGCGATATCAAGCAGTGTCGTTCCGGTTTTAACCCGTCGGCCAGCAGGAATACCAGGGCCTGCCGCGATCATCGGCACCCCTGCGGATGCTTCATACATCACCTGTTTTGTCCAGAACCCTTGATCCCCCATCATGTCACCATGATCCGAGATATAAACAACAATCGTATCATCCGCCTGGCCACTGGCATCTAATGCGGCCAATACACGGCCAACACAATCATCCATAAAACTGGTTAAACCATAATAAGCAACCTTAGCTTCACGCATCTTTTGTTCTGTAAAATACCGGTCATAATCAAAGAATTTTTTAATATTTTTCAACTCTGAATGATCAGGAGTTTGATACTCACCATCATAACCCACAGGCAGATCAACCTTGGCGGGATCATACATATCATAAAATTCTTGCGGCGCTGTCAGCGGGTAATGCGGGCTCACCAATGACACAAATGTCGCCCAAGGTTTACGCGAACCTTTTCGCGCTTCTAACCAATCTTCCGTAGCAGCGGTAATCGCCAGATCATAATCAGTATAGGTACTGTCCCCCACGCCCACATCCTCTGCCAATTCGGCAGCAGAGGTATAAGCGGGCGGGTCTTTGCGCAACAAACCAATAGTCCAACCAACCCCGCCAACAACATGCATCGGAATTATCTCTTCGTTAAAACCATTATCATCTTCACCTGAACGGAAATGTAGCTTCCCGATCGAAGTGACATCCACGTCTTGATCACGCAACTGCCGCATCCAACTGCGGATATTGCCATCATAAGGGGTAGCGCTATCCCAATGACCAATATTGTGAACATAATCACCACACGCAAGGCTGGCGCGTGTTGGCACACACATCGGGGACGGCGTATAAGCATTTTCAAAAACAGCACCGCGGGCAGCCAACGCATCTAGATGAGGCGTTTTTACAACCGGATGCCCAACACATCCCATCGCATCTTTGCGATGTTCGTCTGAAATTATAATTAACAGGTTTTTTTGTAGCTTGTCTTTTGATTCAGTCATTATCTAAACTCCTGATTTTCAGATTTATGCTAGACGCAATGCTGACATGATATCAAGTCCGATAATGTAGTTTCAAACATCCTAATCCAATTCACCCTATGTCTTTGCTCGTTCTACTAAAGCATCAAACAACCGTTGCTGAGTTTCATCATCTGCTGCCGATTGTTCAGGATGCCATTGCACCGCAATACACCAAGGATGTGTCGGCAACTCAACAGCTTCGACAACCTTATCAACTGAACTTGCAGTGATCCTTAACACATCCGCCACCTTATCCATTGCCTGATGATGACCCGATGTGGTGTGAATATGGTTTGCACCCATCGCCTGTGCCAATTTGCTATCTGCAACAATATTCACATCATGCATAGTCCACATCCCATCCGAGGAGCGATGGATGTCATCATCAATGTGGTCGGGCAAGTGTTGAAGAAGTGTGCCCCCAAGCGTTACATTCAATAATTGCGCTCCGCGACAGATACCCAGAATCGGTAGATCAGGCATTGTGATTGCATGTCTGATCAATTCTTGCTCAACCTCGTCGCGCAATCTATCTTGCGGCAACAGGTCAGGATGATCCTCGGTGCCTTCATAAAAGCTGGGATGAATATCTGCCCCACCAGAAAAAATAATCCCGTCTAGGCGTGCAAGCAAACTTTGTGCACTGCCTTTGAGCGGTGGAATAATCACAGGAATACCACCTGCCCGCATCACCGCATCTGCATAAGGGGTAGGGGATGAAAAATGTGTATCATTATGTGCAGTCTTTAGAGATACTTCCACAAGCCCATAGCCAGTGATACCAATAACCGGTTGTTCCGCTTTATTCATTCAAGTCTCCAAATAGCTCATCGCATGTTTTCAACATCACATCCTCATCCAGCCATCTCGCTATTATAATTACAGCATTGCAATCTTGTGCCATGATTGCTTGCATTATTCTTTATCTGCTTCGTTTTTAACTTTCCTGAACGGCCCATATTTTGTCAACACCTCTATCTCTTCGTCCACCGCATCGCGTTCTGCATCTAGATAGGATGCAATCGCGCGGCGAAAGCCCGGATCGGTAATCCAGTGTAATGAATACGTTGGTTTAGGCAGATAGCCCCGTGCCAACTTATGGGCCCCTTGCGCCCCGGCTTCGACCCGCTGCAATCCGTGTTTGATCGCATAATCTATTGCCTGATAATAACATACTTCAAAGTGCAGGCAGGGATGATCTTCGTCACATCCCCAGTAACGACCGTAAAGACAGTCCGCCCCGATAAAGTTCAAAGCACCAGCCACCCAACGGTCATCCCGTTTGCACATAACGAGCAGAACATCATCTCGCATTTGTTCTTGGACAAAATCAAAGAAACCGCGCGTAAGATATGGCACTCCCCATTTTCGCGCACCGGTGTCTTGGTAGAATTGCCAGAATGCATCCCAATGTTCGGGCTGTATTTGATCGCCTGTAAGCGCAATGATTTCCCCGCCGAAACCCTGTGCTATCTTGCGTTCTTTTCGAATATTTTTACGTTTACGTGATGACAGTGCAGCCAGAAAATCTTCAAAACTTTGATAAGCCTCATTCAGCCAATGAAATTGCTGCCCGGTGCGTTGCAACAACCCGATATCCTGTCCTAGATCAAACTCTTTTTCCGTGCAAAAAGTTATGTGTAAAGACGACAGTTGATTATTTGTCGCTATTTGCACTGCTGCCCGCACCAATGCAGAACGGCCCAAATCGTGATACCCTTCTCGGCATAACAATCGCTGCCCGGTAACAGGCGTAAACGGAACTGCCGCCTGCAATTTAGGATAATAGGCCCCACCTGCCTGTTCATATGCATGTGCCCAGTTATGATCGAACATATATTCGCCTTGCGAATGGGACTTCGCATATAATGGCATCACAGCGATCACCTCATCAGATTTACGTGCAACCAAATGATGTGGTTCCCAGCCAGTGCCTCGCCCGACCGAACCGCTATCTTCTAACCCGCGTAAAAAGCGATAGGATGTGAATGGATCATTTACGGTATCGGCACAAATATCCCAATCAGCCTGCGTAATATCCGACAGAGCGTCAAGTACTGTAACAGTTACGTTATTTTCGCGCATCAGCTTTTGCCTTAAGGCCTGGGGATAGCCATCGTATCACGTCAACTTGCCTCATTTTCATATATTACAATCCACTAAGATGCAGGAATAACCTTCCAATTCAAGCTTTAATGAAGCCAATAGGCCCGAAATAAAGAAAAACCAAAGATCGGTTTGTATTTATTTACAAGCCCTAAGCTAAGTATCCTTCAAAAGTTATGTTATCCGCAACTTCACGTGCAAGCTCTTCAACAATGCTGGACTGTACAGTCCAGCAAAGGATCGTGGCACCTTGCTTTTTACGGTATGAAACCGCTGCATTTTCCAAATGCATAGCACTGTGTGAGATAAAACAGGCACCAACCCGATCATAGTCAGGAATGCCGGCCAATTCCATACGGCGTGCTTCTGGCACAAATAACCAATTTTTTCCCTGAAAAGTACTTGTCGCCAACCCGCGTGGAATATCAGGGGCTAATTCTGCACATTTGGCAATGGAATGTGGATTAAACGACATCAGCGCCACTGGGCCTTTGTAGTTTTTCAGCACTGCACATACCGCTTGTTCCAATGCGCCAACATTCGAGCCCAACGCACCATCCTGGTCTTTAAGCTCAATCAATAACGCCGCACGCCCGTCTATAAACTTCAAGAAATCTTCAAGTGTGGAAATACCTTCTGCTCCATGCATAAGGCAGATTGCACCTAACTCTCTAGCCGTACGTTGGGCAACCGCGCCCACTGCATAGGTCAAACGTTCCAATGAATAGTCATGGAACACCATAGGCACACCGTCCTTGGATAACTGCAGATCTATTTCAATACTGTAACCATGTTCAATCGCTGCAGTTGCCGCAGCGATTGAATTTTCTGGTCGGCCATTCATGACGTCATGCAAAGCGCGATGTGCAATCGGGATATCTAACAGCAATTTAGGAAATATCATTTGGAAATCTGGAATAGGCCTTCAACCTCAACAGCCACGCCTAATGGCAAAGAGACACAACCAACAGCAGCACGCGCATGTGCGCCAATATCCCCAAAAACTTCTGCCATCACATCAGACGCACCGTTGATCACTACCGGATGGTCCGTAAAATCAGCTGTTGCGTTTACAAAGCCACCCAATTTTACGACCTTAACCACACGATCCAGATCACCATCACAGGCAGCACGCAATTGTGCAATCAGGTTCAAGCCGCAAACCCGTGCTGCAGCAACCCCGTCAGCTACAGATGTATTGTCGCCCAGCTTGCCGCAAATCAAACCATCCGCATCTTTTGAAATCTGACCAGAGATATAAACCATATCCCCAACAACCATATAGGGAACATAGTTTGCTGCAGGCGCGGGTGCTTCTGGCAAATCAATGCCAAGCTTGTTTAAACGTGTTTCGATTATCCCAGCCATTGGGGTCACTCCTTTTGAAAAAATATTATTTGCATAGTTGCAACAGATTTGCACTGGCGTCACCTATTTATTGTGATAAATTGTGTGTGAACATGGACAGATTATATCAAAAGACTATGTTATGTTTAAATTCAAGCAATCAGAGTAGTACCGTGACTTTACAGCAAACATCATTATTAGGGTTAACCCGTAGAATTACTTCACTTTTTGTGGCTTTATGCATTCTATCTGCCTGTGCCACACCAAATCAGGTTTCCCAATCCGAATTCAATGACCCCTATGAAAAATCAAGCCGTAAGGTTCATGCTTTCAATATAGGTCTGGATAAAGCGCTTATTGGCCCCACTGCCAAAGGCTATACGACAATCACCCCTCCTTTACTTGTACGCATGATTGGTAATGTCGCAGGTTATATCGGGCTGCCGGGCCAAGCTGTTAACAATATACTTCAGGGCGATGCAAAAGGCTTAGGTGAAACCGTTTTAACCTTTACGCTCAATAGCTTAACTTTCGGCTTGGGCGATCTTGCTACAGAGGCAGGTGTGCGGGATAATAATGCAGATTTTGGCCAAACTTTAAATGTCTGGCATGTCAAACAAGGCATATATCACGAAATTCCAGTTCTGGGGCCAAGCACGACGCGCGACACGGTTGGCTTCTTCGTTGATTTGGCAATAAATCCTGTAAATCTTCTAGAGTCCAGCAATGCACGCGGAGCCGGGTTTGGTTTTACCGTGCTGGATCGTTTAGGAGATCGCAGCCAATTTGCAGAATTCTTTGAAGAAACTCTTTATAATTCAGATGACAGCTATGCCACCGCACGGTCATTTTACTTGCAGAACCGTAATTTCTTCCTAAGTAAGGGTGTGAACGAAGATGTACTGGAGGATCCCTTTGCCGATTTCTAACTCAACAAGCCGCAGGATTTTTCTGGGCGGCATGACAACAACTGTTGCTCTGGCAACATTTTCAACATCAGGCTTTGCTTTATCCAAACAAGAAGCCGAAACATTGATTGGGCACTTGTCTGACGATATTTTCAATGTGATCAACTCGGGTAAAACCGGCAATGCGTTGTACCGCGACTTTGACCGTGTTCTGGGCAAGTACGCTGCGATTAATGCAATTGCACGTACTGTTTTAGGCCCGCCTTGGCGTTCTGCGACACCAGCACAGCAAAAAACTTATACCGCAGCGTTTAGAGGCTACCTTTCTCGCAAATACGGGAAACGGTTTCGTGAGTTCATTGGCTCTGAGATTAAAGTTGTCAGCGCTAAGAACGTAAAGTCAGGCGTATTAGTCAAGAGCGTGGTTAAGTTCAGTGGATCAGCGCCCTTTAGCGTTGATTGGCAAGTGTTTGAGCGCGGTGGCAAACAGCAAATGTTTGACCTTTATATTGAAGGTATCAGCATGATCAAATCTGAACGCTCAGAAGTTGGCTCTATGTTGGACAGAAGTGGCGGCAATATTGATAAACTCATCAAAAAGCTCAACGCATCCGGATAATATCTACCTGACATTAATTAAATATGCCGAGTATCTTCCTCATAATGGTCTCGGCATCTTTTTCCGCTTTTTTCAAATCACGCCCGATACGAGTGGGCAATGACAACCTACCATTCACATCTTCCATAATTTCCTCTGCGGTGGTCGATGATGGATGCAGCATCGACAATGGCTTAAGCGCAAGCCCTTCATGAATACGAAGCATGGTTTCGCGCCATATATCCGCAGGCAATCCGCCACCGGTCACACCCGTCAATTTAGAGTTATTGTCATTACCCATCCAGACGCCGGTTACATAATCAGCGGTAAACCCGATAAACCACGCATCACGCGCCCCTTGTGTCGTACCGGTTTTGCCGGCCGCCTCACGGTCACCCAACTTGGCACGACGGCCAGTACCCCCTTCAATAACCTGGTTCATCATATAAATGAGCGCTGACGCGGCATTTTCACTGATGACCCGTTTGCCCGGACTGGTGGATTTACCCATTAAAGGTGCTGTTTCACCCTGAATAGTCAAACTCATAACGCCATATGGCCTGGCACTGACACCTAAATTTAATATCCCTGCATATGCGCCAGTCATTTCCAATAATGTCGCTTCAGACGCACCTAATGCCAATGCCGGCCCTTTGGCAATTTTGTGCTCAATGCCAAAATCTTTTGCCAAAGCTCGTACCTTTTCACGCCCTATGCTTTCAGATATTTTCACGGCTGGAACATTTACAGATCCCATCAATGCTTCTGTGAATGTAATCGGGCCCCTAAACTTCCGATCATAGTTCTTAGGCGTATAAGGTCCCGATCCTGGAATATTGATGGTATAAGACTCATCGATAACAATTGAATCGTAATAATATTCATTTTCTAAAGCCGCGGCATAAACGAACGGCTTAAAGGATGACCCAGTTTGACGCAAAGCCTGTGTGGCACGGTTAAACCCACCTGCAATGCCCAGGTTACGTCCACCCACAATAGCTCGCACAGCCCCGTCACGCGACATCACCACGATTGCAGCTTGCGCTTTCGAACCTGTTTTTACTTTATTCTCAAAAACAAAATCCAGCGCCTGCTCAGCATTTTCCTGTATGCGTTCGTCAAATGTCGTTTTAATAACAAGATCTTCGGTTGTATCTTTTAAGATAAAGTCAGGGCCGCTTTCCATAATCCAGTCTGCGAAATATCCACCCGCTCGCTTTTCGGCCGTCGCCGAAAGTTTTGCTGGATTATTTTTGGCCGCTATAGCCTGCTGTTTGGTTAAATATCCCTGATTTTCCATAAGCCCAACGATCAAGTTTGCGCGTCCTTGCGCACGTCCCATATTACGTGTTGGTGCAAATCTTGAAGGGGCCTTAAGCAAGCCCGCTAACATTGCCGCCTCTGATACAGTGACAGTACGCGCGGATTTTGCGAAATAACGCTGACTAGCAGCTTCAAATCCATACGAGCCGGCACCCAGATAAGCCCGGTTCAGATAAATCGATAGAATTTCATCCTTAGTATACTTCAATTCCATCGCAATCGACATCGGAACTTCTTTCAGTTTGCGCTCAATGGAGCGCAGATCAGAAAAATATACTCGCTTGGCAACTTGTTGTGTAATGGTTGAGCCGCCGTTGCCCGACAAGGCAGAGCGGCCTGCGGTCAAATTAATCCGCATCGCGCCCATAATTCCGCGCGGGGAAATACCGAAATGGCGGTAGAACCGCTTATCCTCAGTAGCAACGACAGCATTCTTTAAGTGTGGCGAAACTGTTTTAGCAGAAACCAACCCACCGAACTGATCGCCGCGCCAAGCAAAGACCGCACCATCACGATCCAGCATTGTCACTGAGCCGCGTTTGCGGTCATCCATCAGCGCTACGGCCTCTGGTAAGCCTTTGTAATAATATGTAACCCCTGCCCCCAAAACCAAAGAAACAACAATACTTACACGTAAGGTAACCCACCAGATTGCCCGCAGTATGCTGCCCAGAATCGACCGAAAAAAACCTTTGATACTACCTTGTAACTTTGAGGGTTTCTTACGGCGTTTCTTTTTTGGTACCTTTTTATGCACTTCTTGGAATTGCTTCTTGGGTGCTATCAAAGGAGGTCTGGAATTAGCTTTTTTAGCCATGATTGCTCTGCATTTGTTCTTTTTATAGAATCTATGCGTTATATTCCGGTTTGTAGAGTGATTTATTAACCTAATTCTAATCTATTATGGTTACTTAATATGCAATTAATTATGTAAGCCTATTTTTTAAGCAATTTTAAAGATAAATTGAAAAACTTCTCTTCAATAAATTGATCTCGCCACCTCGGTTCAGCTTAGTTGCAGGCATTCCAAAATGCGCAACACAACGATGTGCAACAGAAAGAGGTCATATGAAACTTATCATTGCAACAATCAAACCATATAAACTGGATGAAGTGCGCGAAGCACTTTCCGATGCGGGGGCCACTGGCATGATGGTTACGGAGATCAAAGGGTATGGAGCACAATCAGGTCATACTGAAATTTATCGCGGCGCAGAATATGCAGTCAATTTTTTACCAAAACTACGCGTTGAACTGGTCGTAAACGACGATTTAGTAGACACGATCCTGTCCACTATCGAAGCAAGCGCAAAAACCGGCAAGATCGGCGACGGCAAAGTTTTCGTGTTGAACGTCGAAGAAGCTCTGCGTGTACGCACTGGCGAAACCGGCGTTGACGCTATCTAAACAAGGAAATCAAAATGAACACTATTTTCAAAACCCTATGCCTTGGCCTAGCATCAACCACCTTGCCCGTTGTTGCTTTTGGGCAAAATACAACTACCGCCGTTCCATCTGAAATCAGCTATATTCTAACCACCGTCTTGTTTTTAATCGGTGGTTTTCTGGTATTTTTCATGGCCTGCGGTTTTGCTATGCTAGAAGCAGGCCTTGTACGGTCCAAAAATGTAACCATGCAATTGACTAAGAATATGGGGTTATTCGGGCTGGCTTGTATTTTTTATTATCTGGTCGGATTTAATCTGATGTACCCGGGTAATGCTTGGATCATACCAAATCTTTTGGGATCATTCACTCCGACCGCCTTAGAAACCGTTGGCTTGGCGGCGGCGGATGCTGATTTAGCATATGCCAGCGTTGGTTCTGACTTTTTCTTTCAATTGATGTTCTGCGCAGCCACAGCCTCTATCGTATCAGGTGCGGTGGCCGAACGGATCAAACTATGGCCATTCCTGATTTTTACCGTCATCCTAACAGCTTTGATTTACCCAATTCAAGCATCTTGGAAATGGGGCGGTGGCTTTCTGGATCAGGCAGGTTTTCTGGACTTTGCTGGTTCCACAGTTGTGCATTCGGTTGGTGGGTGGGCTGCATTAACAGGGGCTTTAATTCTAGGTGCGCGTATCGGGAAATATAAGGACGGCAAGGTTATTCCAATGGTGGCGTCCAATTTACCTATGGCCACGTTGGGTACGTTTATCCTTTGGCTCGGTTGGTTTGGGTTCAATGGCGGCTCACAACTGGCAATGGGGTCTGTGGGCGATGTAGCCGACATCAGCCGCATTTTCGTAAACACTAATGCCGCAGCCGCTGCCGGTTCTATCGCAGCCCTGATATTAACGCAGATAGTCTATAAAAAACCTGATCTTACCATGATATTGAACGGCGCATTAGCTGGGCTTGTATCAATTACCGCAGAGCCGCTAACCCCAAGTATCGGGGCCGCGTCCCTGATCGGAGCAGTGGGCGGTGTGCTGGTTGTTTTCGGAGTACCATTACTGGATAAATTGAAGATCGACGACGTGGTTGGCGCCATCCCCGTTCACCTATTTTGCGGTATTTGGGGCACGATTGCAGTGGTATTTACGAACACTGACGCAACGCTTGCCAAACAACTATACGGCATCATTGCGGTCGGTATATTCACCCTGATCCTTTCAGCTATAGTTTGGTACATTCTTAAAGCCACAATGGGTATCCGAGTAACGGAAGAAGAAGAAATCACAGGCCTGGACAAAACTGAGTTGGGTATGGAAGCCTACCATATCACGGCATAACTCCCCATTAAGTCAACGATTAAAAGCCGGCCCTACTGGGTCGGTTTTTTTCATGGCACAACACAAGATAAATAATAAACGACACAGACACCTGTTGAGTTACAGACAGATCATCGAGCAGTGATCTTCGGCACACTTATGATTTGGTCGTTTATACAAAACCCTTAAATTACAACCGCCCTTATCTAGGTTATGTGAAGCAAACAGCACATTTTACAGCCCTGATAGGAGTTGCAATATTTACAAACCAGCCTTCCAACCACGTATCTTCACCGCACTTCACTTAATCATACGTCATAATCTTAGCTTTCCTGGCGTGCATTATTAATTTAATTTATACATTGATAAGAATAATAGATTTTGCTGTTACACAAATGTCATAATAACCTGATTATCATAACGAAAGCGGGGCTCGCCCGCACGTTATCATAACTAGGGAGTGAATTATGATTAAAACGAGAAAAATCTTGTTATCCTCGATGCTGGCCCTCAGCGTTGCTGGTGGGGCATTCGCTGAAGAGCTAACTGTCTATACAGCGATTGAAGCAGAAGATCTGAAACGCTATGCACAATCGTTTAATGCAGACCATCCGGGTATTAAAATCAACTGGGTCCGCGACTCGACCGGTGTGATCACCGCAAAGCTATTGGCAGAAAAAGACAACCCACAGGCAGATGTTATCTGGGGGCTGGCGGCGACTTCATTGCTGCTGTTCAAATCCGAAGGCATGTTGGAAGCTTATGCCGCGAATGGTATTGATAAGTTAGATCCAAAATTTGTAGACAAAAGCACACCACCGTCATGGGTAGGTATGGATGCATGGGTTGCATCCATTTGCTATAACACCATTGAAGCAGGCAAAGCCAACCTGCCAGCACCGACAAGCTGGAAAGATCTGCTTGACCCAGTTTATGAAGGTCACCTGATTATGCCAAACCCGAACTCTTCGGGCACCGGTTTCTTGGATGTTTCAAGCTGGTTGCAAATCTTCGGTGAAGACGGTGGTTGGGAATATATGGACGGCCTACACAAGAATATCGCACGCTACACCCATTCAGGTTCAGCGCCTTGTAAGCTTGCAGCGTCTGGCGAAATTCCGATTGGTATCTCATTCGCCTTTCGCGGCGCAAAATCCAAAGCAGCAGGCGCACCTCTTGAGATTATAGTACCATCAGAAGGCGTTGGTTGGGATATGGAAGCGACAGCAATCGTTGCTGGAACAGACAGCTTGGATGCGGCCAAAACACTTGTAGATTGGAGCATCACCAAGAAAGCCAATGAAATGTATAACACAGGTTATGCTGTTGTTGCCTACCCTGGAGTTGCAAAACCTGTCGAGTTTTTCCCTGAAGGCTTAGCCGATGCGATGATCGACAATGACTTTGAATTTGCCGCCAACAATCGCGCAGCGATCTTGGAAAAGTGGCAAGCACAATATGACGGCAAATCAGATCCTAAAAACTAATACGGATCATAAAAGAGTTCGGCATTATTTGCCGAACCCATTCCATGGTAAAAATTTCTAAATTAGCTAAAGGCGCGATGAAGAATCTGTGTCGATCTGCTATAGTGGGTAAACGATGAACACATATTTAAAGATACGGGACCTTTGGAAATCCTTTGGCTCGTTCGTAGCACTTCGCAATATTTCCCTTGATGTGCTAGACGGCGAGTTTTTATGTTTCTTAGGGCCATCGGGCTGTGGCAAGACCACACTTTTGCGAGCAATCGCAGGCTTAGACATCCAAACATCTGGTTCAGTTTTTCAAGCTGGTAAAGATATATCAAACCTTCCGGCATCAGAACGGGATTTTGGAATTGTATTCCAGTCTTACGCTCTGTTCCCGAATTTAACTGTTAAGGAAAACATTGCATTTGGTTTAGAAAATGCCGGCAAAGATAAAAAAACAACCAGCGCGCGCGTTGCAGAGCTTTTGACTTTAGTAGATCTTACGGATCAAGGTAATAAATACCCGGCACAGCTTTCAGGTGGCCAACAACAACGTATTGCTTTGGCCCGCGCAATTGCTACATCACCAGGATTACTATTACTTGATGAACCGCTTTCGGCCCTAGACGCCAAAGTTCGGGTTCATCTACGTCATGAGATGAAAGAACTGCAAAGAAAGCTTAATGTGACCACCGTTATGGTAACGCACGATCAAGAAGAAGCGTTGTCGATGGCAGATCGCATTGTGGTTATGAACCACGGGATTATCGAACAGGTAGGAACACCCACAGAAATTTATACAAGCCCGGCCTCTTTGTTTGTGGCTGACTTTATTGGTGAAACCAATAAACTTCCATCATCTGTTTCAGCCGCAGGTAAGGTTGAGATCGGCAATAAAACACTGCTATGTGATACCAGTGATCTTGCAATTGGTGACGGTATAACATTAGTGTTCAGGCCTGAAGACGTTGTTCCGCATGGGCAAGGCGCCAGATCACCCGGTGCCTCTGATATTATTCATACGCCGGAAAACACTTTCGAAGTCACCATCGAAGAAATGGAATTTCTGGGATCATTCTGGCGCACCAGATTGCGTGATCAAGGGTTGGATAATCTTGAATTGATGGCTGATTTTTCAATTAATGCTGTGCGCCGTTTGGCACTCGCAACGGGCGGTAAGCTTACGGTTGAAATCCCCCCCGAAAACCTCAAGATATTCGCAGTGGGTAAGGAAACATCGACATGAGTGTGGCAGAAATAGTTCCCGGGCCAAAAGTTCGTGAAAAAATCAGTCGCGATTCAATGGTGCAACGCGGTTTCATGCTGGTCATTGCGCTTTACCTTGTTATCACTCTTGCTTTTCCGTTGTATGCGATGTTGTCAAAAGCTTTTTCAACTTATCAGTTCAATCTTGATCAGTTCAGTATTCAGGTCAGTGACAAAAGTGGAAATTTCAACACGCCAGCGCTGACAATGAGCGCATGGAACGTGCACGTAAGTGCATTTGACAGCAGTAATCTTGCCGCCAAAAGCGTTAGCAGGCTTTCCCCCACAAAGCTTTTCCCTGAGTTCAGTTTCAAAAGCCCAGTATTATACCGCATCTCTGGTAATGATCAGACTGCAGTTTTCATAGTCGGCTCAGAACGTCATATAGGAACAGAAGTCGTTGAGGTTGACAGCAACACCTTTAGACGCGTGGCTATACGTCCAAGCAAGGGTACTGGCTTATCAAATTTCACACGGTACTTTTCCACACCAGCATTATTTCGATCCATTGGAAACTCAGTTTTCATTGCAGTACTATCGACCGTAATTACCGTGTCTTTAGCATTTTGGTTTGCTTATGCGTTAAGCCGTAGCTGCATGAAATACAAAGGCTTTTTCAGGCTGATCGCAATGGCTCCGATCCTGGTGCCCTCTCTTTTGCCCGGGATTGCATTGATCTACCTGTTTGGCAATCAGGGCTTTTTGAAAGCTTTCTTGATGGGCAACAGTATTTATGGGCCTATTGGCATCGTTATAGGCTCTGTATTCTTTACCTTCCCCCATGCAATGCTGATTATCGGCACAGCTTTGTCGATATCAGACGGCAGGCTTTATGAAGCTGCAACCGCGCTGCGTGCCAGCAAATGGCGTACTTTCTGGACAGTAACTGTTCCCAGCGCCCGTTACGGCTTAATTTCTGCAGCTTTCGTAGTCTTTAATCTGGTGATCACTGATTTTGGCTTACCAAAAGTGATCGGCGGCCAGTTCAATGTGCTGGCTGTGGATATTTACAAACAGGTGATCGGGCAACAAAACTTTGAAATGGGTGCGGTGGTTTCGGTTGTTCTTTTATTACCGGCAATTCTTGCCTTTGCCATTGATCGCTATAATCAAAAGAAACAGGTAGCTGGCATATCTGCACGTTCAGTTGTGTTTGAACCAAAGCCAAACAAAAGGGCTGATATAGGTTGGTTTATCTACTGTAGCTTTGTCGCTATCTTCATCTTGGGGATCATTGGTATTTGCCAATATGCCGCTTTGGTTAAATTCTGGCCATACAATCTAAGCTTGTCGTTAAATAATTATGCCTTTGACAAAATGGATGGCGGCGGCTGGTCAGCATATAGTAATTCTATCAAGCTTGGCCTGTTAACAGCATTCTTTGGTACATTCATCGTTTTCATGGGCGCATATGTGGTCGAGAAAACTAAGGATTTCCACAAAAGCCGCGCATTGTTTCAGATGCTGGCAATGTTACCAATGGCAATCCCCGGAATGGTTCTGGGTTTGGCTTACATCTTCTTTTTCAACAACCCGGCCAATCCACTAAACCTCATCTACGGTACGATGGCGATACTCGTGGTTTCAGCGGTGACACATTTTTATACTGTATCTCACCTGACTGCCCTTACTGCACTCAAGCAAATGGACCCCGAGTTTGAAAGTGTCGCAGCATCCTTAAAACAACCTTTTTTCAAGTTGTTTGGCAGGGTTACAATTCCAGTTTGTATGCCGGCAATTTTGAATATTTCAATCTATCTGTTCGTGAATGCGATGACAACAGTTTCTGCAGTTGTGTTCTTATATTCAACAGATACAGCTTTGGCATCCGTCGCGGTTTTGAACATGGATGATGCAGGCGATATCGCCCCTGCAGCGGCCATGGGTATGATGATTTTTTATACCAATGCAGGTGCACGACTGTTGCATATGTTAGGATCCCGTATGATATTAAAGCGGTCTAACGCTTGGAGAAATCAGTGATCATCGCAAGCCCATTAGTACCGGGGTCAAAACTGGCTGAGTCCCTGTAAAATCCTCAAAAGAGTTTATGTAAATATAGCATCGGCCCTATATAACATTGGATCACGCACATCATATTTACCCACCAGAACAGTCACACTGCTGATCTGATGGAAGGTTTTCAAGCTGTAAGTATCTGTCTTTACTTAAAATTCCTCAACCAACTGAACCCCTTGGATATGCTTCAAGGCACCTTTGACTTGTGGATTCAACGGATATTCATCCTTAAGTGCCACCTCGACCTCACCAGGCAAGTCAGGATGCGTTAAAACCAGATGTACAGGGCCTCGGCCCCGTGGCCCTGCTCCTTTGGAAACTTCTGCCAACCGTGTCGCTATCGATCCGACTGCGATTTCATCATTAACGTAAATCTTCAACCCCATTGCCGCGGCATTGGCGACAGCCCCGTCAACAGCTTGCACACCTTGGGCCAGTAACTTTAACTGATCTGCTTCCAGTTCTGCCTTTACAGAAAGTACAACATTTTGACCCGGCTCCAGTAGATCGCGAAACTTTTCCAGAGCATCAGAAAACACTGTCACTTCATACAAACCTGTTGGATCAGACAGTTGCACAAATGCAAAACGGTTGCCGCGCGCTGATTTTCGTTCTTGTTTGCTTGCAACAGAGCCCGCAATCTTTGCCACAACAGTGCCCCCTGCCGCCTTTTGATGCAGTTCATCAAGTGTCAGTACATTCTTGCGCTTCAAGGCTCCGGCATAATCATCTAACGGGTGCCCTGACAGATAAAATCCGATAGCGGTATGTTCTTGTCCCAAGCGTTCATTAGGCAACCAATCTTCGGGCATAGGTAGGCGCGGAGCTGGTAATGCCTCTCCCGCATCTCCAAACAAGCCGCCTTGGGCAGAATTACGATCATCATGCGTGGCCGCAGAATAGGCCACCAGCTTATCAACGCTTTCCAGACATTTACGCCGGTTCCCGTCCAAAAGATCAAAGCCACCCGCACGGGCCAACATTTCCATCGGGCGTTTACCAACGCGCTTCAAATCCACCCGTCGGGCAAAATCGAAAAGGTCAGAAAATTCACCCCCTTCAGCACGCGCATCGGTGATCAGCCGCATTGCTTCGGCGCCTACATTTTTCAATCCACCCAGCGCATAAGAAACTTTACTGCCTTTCACACTGAATTTTGCTTCACAACGATTGACGCAAGGCGGGATTATCTCAATCCCTAACCGCTTTACCTCTTGGTGATATACATTCAATTTATCGGTCAGATGCAGGTCACAATTCATCACCGAGGCCATAAATTCTACTGGGTGGTTCGCTTTTAACCAGCCCGTTTGGTAAGATACCACAGCATAGGCCGCCGCGTGGGATTTGTTGAAACCATAATTGGCGAATTTATCTAGCAGGTCCCAAACTTCATTGGCTTTTTTCGCGTCCACCCCGTTTTCCGCCGCACCTTTCAGGAACTTCGGCTTTTCCTTATCCATCTCGGCTTGGATTTTCTTACCCATCGCCCGGCGCAACAAATCAGCGCCACCAAGCGAATAACCCGCCATTTCCTGCGCGATCTGCATCACCTGTTCCTGATAAACAATAATGCCCTGGGTTTCATCCAGCAGATGATCAATGGACGGATGCATCAGATCACGATCCGCGCGGCCATTTTTTACATCACAGAACTTTGGGATGTTTTCCATCGGGCCGGGGCGGTATAGGGCCACAAGCGCTACGATATCTTCAATGCAAGTGGGTTTCATACGCCGAAGCGCATCCATCATGCCCGTACTTTCCACCTGAAATACTGCCACGGTCTTGGCCGACGCATAAAGCTGATACGTCACCTCATCTTCCAAATCTATCGCATCAATATCAATCTTGATGTCGCGATCAGCCAGAAAATCAACAGCGCCTTGAATAACCGTCAGGGTTTTCAGGCCCAGAAAATCATATTTCACCAACCCTGCCTGCTCAACCCATTTCATATTAAACTGTGTTGCAGGCATTTCTGAACGCGGGTCTTTATAAAGAGGCACCAGTTCATCCAGCGGTCGGTCCCCGATCACAACACCCGCCGCGTGGGTAGATGCATTCCGAAGCAAGCCTTCAACCTGCCCTGCATAACTCAACATACGGTCAACAACTTCTTCGGCTTTAGCCATCTCACGCAAACGCGGTTCATCGGCCAGAGCTTTAGAGATCGAAACGGGTTTAACCCCTTCCACAGGGATCAGTTTTGACAGGCGGTCAACTTGTCCGTAAGGCATTTGTAAGACACGCCCCACATCGCGCACCGCAGCCTTAGATAACAATGCCCCAAAGGTGATAATCTGGGCAACTTTATCGCGACCATATTTCTCTTGCACATAACTGATCACTTCTTCGCGGCGATCCATACAAAAATCGATATCGAAATCCGGCATCGAGACCCGTTCTGGATTCAAGAAACGCTCAAACAGTAATGAATAGCGCAATGGGTCTAATCCCGTAATCGTCAAGGCATAAGCCACGAGAGACCCCGCACCAGAACCACGCCCCGGCCCCACCGGAATATTGTTTTCCTTGGCCCAGTAGATAAAATCGGCCACAATCAGAAAATAACCTGGAAAGCCCATGCCCTCAATAATTTTCAGTTCGAAATCCAACCGCGCTTGGTATTCTTCTACAGTCGCTGCATGTGGAATAACTTCTAAGCGCTTTTGCAGACCTTCATTGGCTTGACGACGCAATTCTTCAATCTCGTTATCCGCGAATTTTGGCAACAAAGGGGCACGTTTATAGACTTTAAAAGCGCAGCGCTTCGCGATCTCCACTGTATTCTCTATAGCTTCAGGCAGATCAGAGAACAGCTTAATCATCTGATCTTGTGACTTGAAATAATGTTCCGGGGTTAAACGTCGGCGGTTATTTTGCTGATCCACATAGGCCCCGTCTGCAATACAGATCAGTGCATCATGCGCCTCATACATATCGCGCTTGGGGAAATAAACGTCATTTGTGGCTACCAGTGGGATAGCCAGATCATAAGCCAATGCGACCATTGGGGCTTCAGTTAATTCTTCAACTGGCGTGCGCGGATGATCTCCATCGGGATGGCGTTGCAACTCCATATAAAATCGATCAGGATAAATCCCTGACATCCGTTCAACCAAAGCGCGGGCTTTTTCCGATTGACCATCTTGAAACAATTGCCCTACAGGGCCAAGGGCACCGCCCGACATGCAGATCAAGCCATCAGAATACGTTGCCAGCTGATCTAATGTGATATGTGGTAAAGCGTCACCGGCTTCCAAAAAGGCACAAGAGTTCAATTTCATCAAGCAAAGATACCCGGCCTCATTTTGTGCCAACAAAACGATCGGTTTGGGCGCAGGTGTTTTTTCTCCAGGGCGCGAAGCTGTCGCATAACTTAAGTCAAACTGGCAGCCGATGATCGGTTGCACACCTGCGTTGGCGGCCGTTTCAGAAAACTCCAGCGCGCCGAACAAGTTGTTCGTATCAGTCACAGCCACTGCAGGCATTTTGCTGTCCACGCACATGTCGGGCAGCTTTTTCAACTGTATAGCCCCTTCCAGTAAAGAATAGGCGGTGTGAACTCGTAAGTGAATGAATCGGGGTGAATTGCTCATAAACGCAACCCTATCGCAGCTTTCATTTCAGGGAAAGCGGTTGCAAAAACTATCTTAGTCTTTAAGTTGATTTAATAACCTGTCTGATGAAGCCAACTTAAAGACAGCAGCCGATTGGGGGCGCCATATTTAATGACATGTCTATTCACCAAAGTATTCGGCGAACGTAATACAGGGGCCACTTATCTTAGCAAATTGATTGATAAAAATTTCGCCACTGACAGCTTACGTGGTGATTTCGGCGTTGATCGGCGCGTAATGCGGTTGGTTTTACAAAACTATAAACCTAAAGAGCGCCCGTTTCACAGCAATCGTATGCAAGATGAATATCACGAGCGCATTCTTTATTCTGATTTCGGCTGGAAACACGCGGCTCCACCAATTGATGTCATTCGCGCGGCCCCGCATGCACAAAGTACATTATTTGTATTGATCACAAAACATCCCGTGCATTTTTTAACATCCTTACATGCCCGCCCGGAAAACCCGCTACTTGATGATACTGACATTAGTTTTGACAAATTCCTGATTGAAGAATGGCCCTTAGCCGCGCGAGATAATCTGGATATGGAAACACTTGAAAGTCCGATTGAACTCTGGAACCGTAAAATGCAAGCCTATCTGCGTTTAATAGAAATCGCCGAAAATGTGATCCATATCCGTTATGAGGATATTTTGTCAGATTTTGAAGACCAGATGGATCGCATATCTGAATATATCCCAAAAATTACTGCAGGCTATGGCAATATTCGCCGTTCAGTTAAAGCTAAAGATAATATGCGATTTGAAGATTATCAACGCCGCTATAAATTCCACAAACTAAAGGTCGATCACAAAAAACGCGATCTGGAATATATTTACCGCAAAATTGACACTGAAACGATGGATGCACTTGGCTATCGCGAGGTTATGTAAGTAAGTATTATACAATTTATTTTGAAAGTGCTTCGCCATTATATAGTCTTTTGAAGCTGAGTAAATTCCACCAATGTGATTAAGGTACAATAAGCTTGTCTATTTAAGGTAAGCTCGCTGACAGCTTGGGGAGGCATTATGTCAATTGAGTTTCTTCTAAACGGAGAAATCGTTAAAATCAAAGGGGCGTCAACCACGCGCACCCTATTGGATTATCTGCGCGAACATCACAAGTTAACCGGCACCAAAGAAGGCTGTAATGAAGGCGACTGCGGGGCCTGCACTGTGATGGTCAGCGATGATGACAGCCATCGCGCAATGAATGCCTGTATTTTATTCTTACCCCAGCTTCACGGAAAATCCGTACGCACTGTCGAAGGCGTGGCCGCAGATAACAGCCCTCATCCTGTACAAACAGCAATGATCGAAGAACATGGCAGCCAGTGCGGTTTTTGCACGCCGGGTTTCATCATGTCGATGACAACTGCACATGCAAACGATGCCACTGACCACGATGACCAACTTGCGGGCAATCTGTGCCGCTGCACTGGTTACGCACCAATTATCCGCGCCGCGCAAGCTGCCGAAAATACAATGAAGCCTGACTGGATTGCCCAGGATGCAAAAGCATTAAAAAAACTGGAAACCACAGCCATTCATCCGCAAAGCTCAGATGAACTGGCTAAATGGTACATAGCAAACCCCGATGGCATTTTGATCGGTGGCGCCACGGATGTAGGACTTTGGGTGACAAAGAAACTGGCGCAGTTCGGTCCAGTTTGCTTCATCGCACAAATCGAAGATATGCGACAAATTAAACCCACGAAAGAAGGCCTGTATATCGGTGCCTCTGTTACAATCGCCGAACTGCGTGAAGTACTGGCTGCCATTCACCCGGATTTTTCTGAAATGCTGCGCCGGTTCGCTTCAACCCAAATTCGCAATGTCGCCACTATCGGCGGAAATATAGCTAATGGTTCACCCATTGGCGATGGGCCACCTGCGCTGATTGCATTGGGGGCAACATTGACCTTGCGCAAAGGTGATACGCGCCGCGAAATCCTGCTACAGGATTTCTTTATTGACTACGGCAAGCAAGACTGCACAAAGGGCGAATTTGTTGAAAGTATTTTCATTCCCACACAAACAGATCGCTTAAAATGCTACAAGCTGACCAAGCGATTTGATCAAGATATTTCCGCCGTACTAGGCTGTTTTAATATTCATATTGAAGATGGGAACATCGCTTGTTGTTCAATCGCTTACGGCGGTATGGCGGCCACGCCAAAACACGCATCCCACGTTGAAGCGGCCTTGTTAGGAAAATCTTGGACACAGAAAACCATCAACGCTGCCCTGCCCGCATTCGCAGCAGATTTCACCCCGATGTCAGATATGCGCGCATCGAAAGAATATCGCTTGAAAGCAGCACAGAACATGCTGCAACGCTACTTCCTTGAGGATACTCAAAACGCACAACGCGTATTAGAGGCCACACCATGAGCGTTGCTAAATCCACCCCGCATGATGCTGCCTTGTTGCACGTCACTGGCAAAGCCCGTTATGTCGATGATACACCAATGCCTGCCAACACGCTGCATCTGGCGTTTGGCCTGTCAGATGTTGCACATGGTAACATTACATCAATTGATCTGGATGCGGTCAAATCAGCAGATGGTGTGGTTAAAGTACTTGTGGCCGGTGATTTACCCGCTGAAAATGACGTCTCACCATCAGCCCATGATGAACCTTTGCTGGCCACAGGATCTGTGCATTACATCGGCCAGCCGATTTTTTGTGTTATTGCCAGCAGCCACCTTGCCGCCCGTAAAGCCGCGCGGTTGGGCAAGATCGAAATCGCTGCAAAACCTGCCATTCTAACGATTGACGATGCCCTTGTCGCTGACAGTAAATTCGAAGATCCGATCACTTTCCTGAAAGGCAAGCCAGAAGAAATCTTAGCGCAATTCAATGAAGACCAAATCGTTACTGGCAACTTTGAATTAGGCGGGCAAGAACATTTCTATCTGGAAGGTCAGGCAGCTCTTGCCCAACCGCAAGATAATGGTGACATGGTGGTGCAATCTTCCACCCAACATCCCAGCGAAATCCAGCATAAAGTGGCGCAAGCTTTGGGCAAACCTTTTCACGCTGTACGGGTTGAAATTCGCCGTATGGGGGGCGGGTTCGGCGGCAAGGAAAGTCAAGGCAATGCATTGGCCATTGCTTGTGCCGTTGCCGCCCAACTAACGGGCCGCCCGTGCAAAATGCGCTATGACCGTGATGACGATATGATCATCACTGGCAAGCGCCATGACTTTCGCCTGAAATATACCGCCGCTTTTGATAAGGACGGCAAAGTACAGGCGCTTATTATGCATCAATACGCCCGATGTGGCTGGGGGCTAGATCTGTCAATCCCAGTCGCAGACCGAGCGATGCTGCACACAGACAACGCTTACAATCTGCCGCATGCGCGGATCATTTCACACCGTTTAAAAACCAACACCCAATCAGCCACGGCTTATCGTGGCTTTGGCGGGCCGCAAGGCATGGTGCCGATCGAGCGTGTGATGGATCATATTGCCCATAAACTGGGCCGCGACCCTTTAGATGTACGCCGCGTGAACTTCTATGAAAACGGCCAAACCACCCCTTATCACATGACGATTGAGGATAGCATCATTACGCCATTGGTCGCGCAATTACGCAAAACCTCTGATTATGATGCACGTTACCGGGCCATTCAACAGGATCACACGGACAATCCAGACAGCATCCTGAAACGTGGCATTGCCCTGACACCGGTCAAGTTCGGCATCAGTTTCACCTTAACCCACCTGAACCAAGCCGGTGCATTAGTGCATATTTATGCGGATGGTTCGGTGCAGCTAAATCACGGCGGCACTGAGATGGGCCAAGGCCTGTTTACGAAAGTGGCGCAAATAGCTGCAACAACGCTGGGCATTCCATTGGATCAGGTAAAAATCACCGCCACGGATACCGGCAAAGTACCAAACACCTCTGCCACAGCCGCATCATCTGGAGCTGATCTGAACGGTATGGCGGTGAAAAATGCATGCGACACCCTAAAGGCGCGTATCGCAGAGTTTTTAGCTCCTAAATATGATTGTAAAGCGTCAGATGTTTGTTTTGCCGGCGGCCAGCTTATCTTCGGTAAAGACAATGTCGCGTTCAATGATGCTATCGCCCTTGCCTACCAAAACCGCATCTCGCTTTCAGCTACAGGTTTCTACGCCACGCCCAAAATCCAATGGGATCGCTTGAAAGGGCGCGGACGCCCGTTCTTTTATTTCGCTTATGGTGCAGCTGTCACCGAAGTGGTGATCGACACCCTGTCAGGCGAATACCGTATCTTGCGTACAGATCTGTTGCATGATGCAGGGAAATCCCTAAATCCAGCTTTGGATATCGGCCAGATCGAAGGTGCTTATGTGCAAGGTGCGGGCTGGCTAACCACTGAAGAGCTGGTCTGGGATGACAAGGGAGGTTTGCGCACTCACGCGCCCAGCACTTATAAAATCCCTGCCTGTTCAGACCGTCCGCAAATATTCAATGTTGATCTGTTTGAAAATCAGAACGTTGAAGATACTATTTATAAATCCAAAGCCGTGGGCGAGCCGCCTTTCATGCTGGGCATCTCTGCATGGGTAGCTCTATCACACGCAATCAGCGGCTGTTCGGCCAACCGCGAATATCCGGCGATAAATGCGCCTGCAACCCCTGAAGAAGTGCTGAAAACAATCACGCGACTAAAAGGGGAAAGCTGGTGAGTTTTGATCTGAAATCACTGGTGGATGCTGTAACAAAACACGGGGTCGTTGCCCGTATTCTAATTGCTGAACACAAAGGTTCATCCCCGCGCGAAGCAGGCACATCCATGTTGGTTTGGGGCACAGGATTTTCAGGCACAATCGGCGGTGGTGCATTAGAACATCAAGCGATTAAAAATGCACAAAGACAGCTCACAAACAAAGCCTTAACATGTGCAATGCGCATACCGCTTGGCCCAAATTTGGGCCAATGTTGTGGCGGTACAGTCACATTAATCACCGAATGTTTTTCGCGGAATAACCTGCCCACAGAAGCGGCACTATTCGCCCGTCCGGTAAAGCCGAGCACACCAGAACCACTATGGGTTAAACATGTGAAATCAGCTGCGCGCAACGGCAGAGAAACCTCTGATACACATTTGCAAGATGGCTGGTTAGTTGAAGCTATCGCTCGACCGCATCAATCAATCTGGATTTACGGAGCAGGCCACGTTGGGCGCGCAATTATTGACAGTTTGCAAGGCCTGCCCTTTGACATCACATGGCTGGACACAAGTGTTGACCGTTTCCCTGAAATAATCCCAGAAAACACCACTCAGCTTGTCGCCCGAAACCCTGCATTAGCCACGAAACACGCACCACAAGATGCCCGACATTATATTCTGACTTATTCCCACGCGCTGGATCTAGAACTTTGCCATGCAATCCTAGGTCACAGTTTCAAATCCTTAGGTCTGATCGGGTCAAAAACAAAACGCGCAAGATTTACTTCGAGACTACATGCCCTAGGGCATACTCACACCCAGATATCACGCATCATCTGCCCGATCGGCGACCCAGCGTTGGGCAAAGAACCAAAAGCCATCGCACTGGGTATAGCAAGTACACTTCTCAAAGAACGTTTAACTGTGACGGCACAAAAGGAGGCCCATAAATGACTGCATTACTCAGCCTATCGGGACTGACCAAAGCCTATCCAGGGGTCATCGCCAACGACACTGTCAGCTTTGACATCGGACCTGGTGAAATTCACGCGCTTTTAGGTGAAAACGGAGCCGGTAAATCTACTCTGGTCAAAATGATCTACGGGCTTGTGCGCCCTGACAACGGCACCATGATGCTGCATAATAAGCCCTACGCCCCGCCAGAGCCGCGCGCGGCGCGCGCCAGTGGCGTGGCAATGGTATTTCAGCATTTTTCCCTGTTTGACGCCCTAAGCGTTGCCGAGAACATCGCGCTCGGTATGGAAGATGCGCCTAATACAACTGATTTGACCCAACGCATTATCGACGTGTCTGGCAAATATGGCCTGACCATTGATCCGTTTCGTATGGTTGGAGATCTGTCCGCAGGGGAACGCCAACGGGTCGAGATTGTACGTTGCTTGCTGCAAAACCCTAAAATGCTCATCATGGACGAACCTACATCCGTGTTGACCCCGCAAGAGGTTGAAGTGCTGTTTAAGACCTTACGCCAATTATCAAAAGAGGGCACCTCGATCCTTTATATCTCGCATAAACTGGATGAAATTAAAGCCCTTTGTGAACATGCAACCATTTTGCGCCATGGCAAAGTGGTTGGCACATGCATTCCCAAGAATGAAACCGCAAAAAGCATGGCTGAAATGATGGTGGGATCAAAGCTGCGCACTCCTAAAAAACACAATACCAAACACGGGGCGGCATTGTTGGAACTGCATAATCTTTGGCTGAAATCCAGTGACCCGTTCGGCACCAGCTTAAAAGAAATCACCTTTGACCTGCGTGAAGGGGAGGTTTTGGGAGTGGGCGGCGTCGCCGGCAATGGTCAGGATGAATTGATGTTGGCAATATCAGGGGAAGAACCCACCCTTGCACATGCAATCCAATTCAAAGGCGAAGACATCGGCGGACTTGGCCCCAACGCACGACGCGAAAGGGGGCTTTTAACCGCTCCTGAAGAAAGATTGGGTCATGCCGCGGCACCTGATATGTCTTTATCAGAAAATGCTTTCCTGACAGGGGCATTGCGGCAAAAGTTAACCAAAAACGGTATTATAAAAACGGCCTCTACCAAAGAATTCACTCGTGACATAATCAAACAATTCGACGTACGCACGCCAAGCACCGAAAATACGGCACGATCATTATCGGGCGGCAATTTGCAAAAATTCGTTATCGGACGCGAAATCCTGCAACGTCCTGAAGTTTTTGTCGTCAACCAACCCACATGGGGTGTTGATGCCGCGGCGGCCGCCGACATTCGCCATGCACTGTTGGAACTGGCTAAAAACGGATCCGCAGTACTGGTCATCAGTCAGGACCTGGATGAGTTGATGGAAATTTCTGACAACATTGCCATTCTTTCCGAAGGGACCTTATCAAAACCACGCCCCGCAAAGGGCATCACAATCGAACAAATTGGCCTGATGATGGGCGGAACTGAGGTGGCACATGTTTAAACTGGAACGCAGACCAACCCCGTCCAAGGCCATGGTTATTTTAACTCCGGTATTGGCCGTCGTCCTAACCATGATCGCAGGCGGTATATTATTCTCTTTCCTTGGCAAGAATCCGTTTGAGGCGATCCGCATCATCTTTTGGGATCCATTGTTTAATGAGGTTGTCGCCAGCTACACACGACCTCAATTACTGATCAAGGCCGCGCCTTTGATCACTATCGCCTTAGGATTATCATTTGGATATCGTGCCAATATCTGGAACATCGGTGCCGAAGGGCAGTTCATTATGGGGGCAATCTCTGGCGGTGCTGTAGGCTTGGCATTCTACCCCACCGAAAGCGTACTGATCTTCCCGTTAATGATATTAGCGGGGGCCGTAGGTGGTTTTCTTTGGGCAATGATCCCTGCTTTTTTGAAAATCAAATTCAATGCCAATGAAATCCTTGTATCTTTGATGTTAGTTTACGTGGCAATAAACTTTTTAGGGGCGATGGTCACAGGACCATTGCGTTCCCCTGTGGGCATGAATTTTCCCGTCAGCCGGAACTTCAACGAATACCCATCCGCTTACAACGGTGAGTTAATTGCCAACACGGGGTTGCATATGGGGGTGCTGGCCACATTGGGCATCGTTATCGTGGCTTATATACTGCTAAAACATCACATCTTTGGCTTTCAGGTGCGCACAGCTGGCCAGTCGCCACGCGCGGCCAAATTCTCGGGCGTTAACCCAAACATAACTGTCGCAATATGCCTTGGCATTTCAGGCGGACTGGCAGGTATGGCGGGCCTCTTCGAGGTC
>JQIA01000034.1_pt1 | contig 53734 bp, 74 predicted proteins | sample 811431 | NCBI WGS metagenome assembly JQIA01 (sample SAMN02998118, study PRJNA258478) | marine sediment metagenome | biome: marine; feature: seafloor; material: sediment; isolation source: oil-polluted sediment collected from 3 locations (0.5 km, 0.7 km and 0.9 km)... | place: USA: Gulf of Mexico ...
CACTTTGCTTGGCGCTCGATCATCAAATTCTGACATATCATCGCGTTCGGCCAGCTTGTTTGAATAACTGTAAATCCTGCCTGTACCTTTTTGCTTTAGCATTTTAGCCATTTCTTTTACCTATTTAGATATCAATAACAACCATGCTTACCTTAATCTTTGCTGTAGCAGCATTATTTAAGATTGTCATGGTAACGTCTGTTTCAACATCGTAAACTTCACCGTTGCTATGAGCCTCTTCTGTAGTGGCATAGCCAGATACAGTAGAACCAGCAACATTGCCATCGGCGCCATCAATATAAGCATCGACATTGGCATCACCAATATCAAGCGTTAGTGTTGCGCCTTCCGGTGTCAAAACAGTTACTACGGCTGCCAGCATTAAAACACCTGCCGGAACCGTAAACAATGTTAACACATCATTGGTCACATGGTTTGTTAGTGAAAAATCAATCGTATTAGAGATAGTTCGTGCAACAGGGCTCACACCTGGAATACCTGAACCTACTGAATAATCGGCATTTGCCATGATAATATCCTCAAAAATTTAAAGTAGGTCCACCAGTTCATTAGTGGACCTTGCTATTTATACCTTGGAAACAACACCATGTACCAGAGCTTCAGGGTTCTTAACTTCATACCCATACACACTTAGTCCACGGTTTAGCGTACCGAATGTGCTCTCTGCACGTAAACTCTCATTGTTTACAAACTGATTTGCAAACGTGAGTGCCGACTTGTGACAAGCAATAATGTCAGTCTTACCTGAAACAGTATTGAGCAAGTTGCTTGAGAACACTTCAAAGCGGTCAAGCATACCAATACTTCCATTACGGAAGATGGAAGTACCGTCACCAGCTAGACTTGCGTCTCGTAGGTCCGACTTCTTAATCATTCCACAAACCCATGCTGGAAGAATAAGGCCGCGATTTTCCTGGTCAATGTCTTGCTCGTCAAGAATAACGCCAAGATCAACGATGTATTCCATGACGTTACTGGGGTCAAGGACTATCGGAGCGCCAGAAGTTCCAAGATTGATATCACCACTGATTTTACCAGCGGTAGTACCAGAGTTTGCAGCGTGAGCATCGGCATAGATATCGCCAAAAATGTCACGCTCGATTTTGATCTTCATCTTCTTAGCGGCATCACCCGTCCAATCAGCTTCATAATCATAATCAGATTGCTTTTCGTCAACGTCTTCGGAAATAAACGACCAATACTTACCTTTGTCGATCAACAGTTCAACAGTATCAGGCTCAGGGCGCTGATTAATGAGAGTTTGACCTTTGTGGTAGTCCTGGATATCAATGTCAGGAGTTGTTCGGATTACTACCTTATCACCCATAGCCTTAATTAAGCCTTCATAATCGGTGTTAGAGATAGAAGAAAGGCAGGTTGCTTCGTAAAATTTACGGAGCATTTTACCTGCCCAAATTGTAGGATGCATACTCCCTGAATGGGATGGTACGCCTGATGCTGATGGATAAGCCATTTTTAAATCACCTCAGTTTAGCGAGGCGACCTAACAAGCTTATCCTTTCGTGATAAGTCCTGCGCGCCCCGCAGCTTCAATTTGCGCTTCAATTTTCACGGCATCGTCATCTGAAATTCTTTTTTCAGCGCAAGCCTTGTAGAAAGCAGATACTTCACTTTCTTTGAAACCCTTAATTTGTCCTGCTTGCGTATCAACCGCAGCCTGACTATCTGGTATAAACTCTGCTCTATCGGATAGTTTTGGAGTCTTTTTAGTGTGCGCTATGTATCTTTTGAATACAGCCACAACAGTTTGACTATCTAATACACCGTTAGCGTGTTCAAGAATCGCTCTCATTGAATTACCAGAGATATCGTCTCTTGTATCACCTAGCCAGTGCATAAAGTCTGGAGAATCGTTGATCTCGTTAAAGTTTGGTATTGCTGCGTCAACTTGCGACCAATAGAAGTCTACTTTCTTCTTATGAGCGTCCTTACGCATGGACAACACTTCATCTTCTAACTTTTTGGTCTTACCATCGATAGCCTTATTCGTGGCATCGGTAATACCTTCAACCAATTCACTTCCATACTCGTTAGCAAACTCTTCACTAAACAGACTTTCATTACCGTTTTTAGTCGTTAGCTCTTCAACTTGTGTTGATAAAACATTTAGCTTTTCAGCTAGACTTCTGTTCTCGGCCTGTAGTCTTGGGACCTCCTGCCGGTATTTTCCGTCTAATACAGAGTACTTATGCTCCCAATCAATACTATCGGGCTTTTTAGTACCTGCACCTTGGTCAAGTGTTCCCTCATTGGGAGTTTGGCCTTTAGCTTTTGCAATCGCTTCATCAGCAAGTCGATCTTGCTCTATAACTTGTTTGGGTAAATTACCCATCTATCCTACTCCTAATCGAGCCTATGCCACTCTGAGGTATTCGTTAAACGAGCCTTTAGCATGGTGTTCGGTTACTGCTTAATACTGTGGTGTTCGCTTGTTTCGAGTCACAATAAAAGCACTGGCACAATACGCGCCTAATAATCGGTAGCGTGTGAAGACAAAACTCTGTTACGTTCTGTCAACTCTTCTACCTGTTCTCTGTCATTATATAAGTCATTTATCCTACGCACAAGAGAGCCAAGAAGTGATATAACCGCTTGATTTCCTTTGACTTTATCAAAATCCGGCTCCGTTCTTAACTCTTTCATCACCAGCGAATCTAGCTCTTCCAGGTAAGGTACAACCTCTTTCAACCTAAAGCTATCGGCCTTCAGCGGGATAGCCTCGTTTATTAAATCGTCATACATTCTGCATCGCCTGTGCGTTAGCTTGCTGTTCTTGCTGCTGCTTGCCAAGTGCTTGCTGTTGCGCTTGTTGCTCTAATTCAGCTTGTGCTTGAGCCTGTTCCTGCTCTTTTCGCATCATGTTTTCCATTTCATCGCGTGTCGGTATGATTTCATCACCGTCTATTTCATAAGCCTTTAGTGCGTCACGTAGTAACTGTGCGCGACCAGGTAGTCCTAGAATCTTCAGGTCCACTTCATTAACTGTAGCTTGCAAAAATTCTTTACGTCTTAATTGCTGCTGCTCTTTAACAATGAGAGATTTTGCGCCCTGTGCTTTAATTTCAAAGTCACCTTTCGCAATATTATCAAGAGGACCCCACACCAAAAGATCAACGTATGTTTCCTTTGTAACTCGCTCAACCATCTTATCAACCGAGGCAAGTATCTTCTTGATACCACGTCCGGCACTGTTCATCAGCATTGATAGTCCGCTGGCAGTAGCACCAGCACCACTTACATCAGACTCACCGTAAGCATAAGATGGTATTCCGCTGTATTGGTCCGCAAGTGAACTGAAGTACTTATAAACAGACATTAACTCGTTTGAATTGCTTGATACCTGGAAGAAGTTTATTGCCTTACTTCCGGCTCCAGATGATTTGCTAGACTTTGTTTGAAAAATTCTACCCGGATACCACTTAGTTGCATCCTCACCTTCAGCAAGTCGATCTTTATGCACCTCGGCCATTGGGCCACTAGACATTCCCATGTTATTAGATAATGCTCTGGCGCAAGCATTACACATGCCTTGAAGGTCTTTTATGATTTCAGGTACGCCAATACCCCAAAAAGAACCACGGATTATATCCATCGATCTAACAGAGTACGGCCTTTTACCTAAAGGATGGTCGTTTAGCTTGGCGAATATAACTTCATTACCGATAAATACAACCTTAGCCTGGTATTGCTTGCTTGAATCTTTTATCTGCTCAGTACTCATACCCCAATCAATAAGCATTTGACCTTTAACTGTTGTATGGTGTTCTATTCCATCAATTGTGCCATCGGGTGTATCTCTTAAATCGGCACGTTCACGACCTTCTAGGTGTCTTAGCTCAGAATCAATCCATAACCAATTTTCTAAGTCTCCGCTAATGTCATTTTCTAAGACACGTCTTATTGCATTAGGATTGTACCCACTCATTCGGGCCTCGCCTGACTCAACTGCAACAGCTATATTGTAAAGCATCGATTTCTCAAAGTTTATTCTCTCACTGATAAAGCCGCTATCAGGACACTTTGAGTTAGGCGATGGGTACAGGTTGAATGGAGATACCGCGTAATACTTTCGTTTAGGTACAATTTTTACAACCGGCTTAAATCCAGGGCCCCATGTAAGTTTCTCTTCCATCTTAATGACCGGACCTTTCATGATCCCAGCTTTAAGAGTGACCATATCACTCACGAACCCTTCTAATTCATCATACCAACCACCTTCTAGTAAGATATCATCGATAGCATCTTCCGCGATATCTGCGCGTCTTGCCGACTCTCGCTTCAGCTCCCTAATGAATATTTCCTTAAATTCCTTCACTGTCTTGTGCATATCTTCCTGGGTTTTAGGTATTACTATGCCAGCCTCGTCTAATTCTCCAGTACTATCAACATGCTTTTGAGCATACTGCTGTATTCGTTCGATTATTTCAGGGGGCAAGTCAGGAATTGGAGATGGAGTTACACTATAAGGTCTATCACTACCCATCATGTCGGAAAGCCAGGCTTCAGCCGCTCTACACTTAATCGATGTTAGCTTCATGTATATTTCTGAACCACCGAACGAGCGTATCTGCTGCAATTTTTGCGCTGAGTATTCGCCCTTACGCTGCCTCATTGACTCCAACATTTCTTCTTCAGGCACTCTTTTGGCATCCCTGGCCACTTGCCATTCCCTGCGACAATGGGCCGCAAGCTCAAGAACAGGGGCCTCCATTTGCTTTTCCTGCTCTAACTTGTCTGCCTTTTCAGTATCCAGCTGCTCCTGGTACTGTTCGTTGCTCTGTACTTGCATGAAGTTACCAGTGCCTAACCTTTGTATAGCGCCCATTATGACCATGCTCCCGCGTGTGGTGTTACTTTTTCTTGTGCAATGACTCGGCCCTCAGACTTAATCATCCCGAACCTCACGCCATACGCTGCATATTGCAGTCCATCATGCGGGTGAGAGTATTTGTTCTTTAGCGGTGAACTCTTATACCTGGTATCACCTTTAATCTGTAGCCTCTCGATCTTGTATCCACCAAGAAAGCCTTTTCTTATTGTCTTGCAATTACCTCTATCGAGAATCATGCCCGGCTCACCGTTGACCATGATGCTCATGTATCGAGAAACGTTATCTAGCCTGAAGTCAATCGCATTAGAACCAGCCGGTTCCGCAATGATTCCTTCTTCCTCCATAAAATCAAACGCTGACCTTTCATCATCACCCTTAGCGACTCCTGCCGGATCACCAAAAGAAATAATACTCATGCCGGCATACTCGTTAGCCAGGTGAGGAACAACAACGTCACGGCAAAATTTCCTTATTCCCATTCCTTCGCCTTCAGTATCCACGACCAATTCATCAAGTATTCTAAATTGACCCATCGGTGAAAGCTGGGTAATAATGGCTGTAGGTGTGCGACCAAAGTCAAAGCCGATAATCAAAGGCAAGCCTCTTAATACTTCCAGTTTATCCGCACTGTGAATAAAATCGTTATATTCCGGATAGCATGGCCGGCCATCCTGGACACTTCCGTAAAGGCCCTGGATATATACCTTAATCCATTCCTTCGTTTTACCTGGTATGAGCCTAGCCCAATAATCAAAGCCTAACTCATGATTCTGTACGTTCTCAGCCTTACCTATGTTCGGTATGTATGAATTTCCGAACTCAATCATTGCTGGAGGCTGTTGGTAAAACTTCCAATTTTTCGGACACTCTTCCTCTGCGGCCTTATACCACCAATGGTCATCATCAGGTGGATTAGTATCCATAATCGCACCAGACCAGTTAAATCCACCATTTTCTTTAGATGGATAGCGGCCTGTCCTACTCATTCCACCGTCAATAAGGCTCTTTCTTGTCTCGCGGGCCTCATTAAAGAATATCCCGGTCAACTCCAACGAAAGAAGTTTCTTAACGTCTTTCTCTTTTTCAAGAGATATGAAGTAGATTTCAAGCCGCACATCATTCACGTCTACATTTGCCCTAATTGGCGCGTCATACACTATCTTTGTAATAGGGTACGGGAACCAATCAAGCCAGGTTTTGATCGTTGTTGTTTTTAATTCTGCATAAGTATTCCTTGTTATCGCCCATCTTGAGCGCCTTAGACCGTCATACCCCTTAACCTGGAGAGATGCCAGTCTAAATATTTCCTGGATGCACCCAACACTCTTGCCACTACCTATTGGACCCATCACACCGCGCATGAAATAATCGCTCTGACCGTGAAACTTGGCCAGTGTTGGTTCAGCCTTATAGGTTATGGTGCGCTCTTTACGCTCCACGATCACCTGACACAAGTATTGTTATTTCAGCCGATCCCGTAGGCGCTGTAGCTGCTGCAAATCCTGCTCTCACTTCATGTATTCCAGCAACAAAGCCAGTTTTAGTAGTGGTAGTATCCTGAGCAATTGTCTCAAGCAATGACCACTGAGCTGAATCGTCACCAGTTTTTGGCCTGGATTGAATAAGGATATCCGCGCCACTAAAGGAACCAGCAACAGAAACATCAAAGTTTCCACTAACTAACTTTGTTACCCATGTATCGGCTGTAGTTAATGTACCTGTCTCTCTATTGATATTCATTTTTCATCATTCCCGTAATTGTAATTCATGTTAATTTCAACGCCACCGTCTAACTCCATCTTATCAGTAAACAGCTTATGGTGCTTGCCGACCAATTCAAGTGCTTTATCCTTATCAACAAGATCAAATCTTGTCACAACATCACCAGATTTACTGACGCTATGGCTTATCCCTTTAATGAGCCTACGTGTGGCCGCGTTCATCTCCATAAGTGTTTTTGGACTGCCGTCTTCATGAAAAAAGGCGATAGGATCAAACATTGCTCTTTCTGAAAGCTCAATCATCACATCGACAGCCTCCATCTCATTCTTAGCATCAGCCCTTTCAACCACCTTATTTATTATTGCCAGTACCTTCTCATTCTTCATAAGCCTGGCAGCCGCGACCGATGGAGAAGAGTACCCAGCAAATTCAGCCGCTTTCTTCTGCTTGTACCCGTTTTTAAGGTATTCGTAAGCAAAAGACTTCATTTTTTCCGTGATTTCGCCTTTTCTTTTCATGCTTACATTCCCCCGGGTGTTCGTATTGGCTTTAATTCTTTGGCCCTTAACCCATATCCGAACACTTCACAGTATCCATAGTTAAAAGCATCCTCACCAGTGAAGTCATTGGCGTTTACCATGTGTATAACACCGTCTATAAAGCACGAGTTATGGCCGCATATATCCTGGACCTCATGAAAGTCATGAAACTTTATCGAGTAATCGCTATTTTTTGGCGTGTAAAGCTGGTATTCGGTCCACCTTTCATTGCAATTGCTACCGTTAAGCGCTGGCTTAGGTCCAAGATCAAAGCTGAAGTCAGGCTCAAGCCTATCTGTAACCCTAGTAGTGTTAACAATGGGAGTGCATGAAGCGATAACAAGGATCATCAACATAGATAACGCCACGTTTACAACCATGAAGTAGATTGTGTTCCTCATTACTCGAACCCTCCCCTGTGTAGTACTGTCTCCCGACAATGTATGTTCAATCCTGTAACCTTCTCCCCTAATGAGTTAAGATATTGCCCCTTAGTGTAGGCAAAGGTACAGTACTTGTACCAAGTGTTCACCACACCATAGAGGATGAACTGGGGTAGTGTACCCTCTCCCCACTGGCCATTACCCTCTGGATCATCATATACAATCAGATCGGAGCTCTCGCAAAAGAATTCATCCCCTCCAAGGTATACCCCACCACAGAAAGCCCGATCCACCACTAGATCATCTGGACTACTAGCATCATACGGCACATGGGTAACTTGAACATAAGTAGTCACCTCTGCTGCCTCTACAGAGTAAGTAACCCCCAACATCAATAGTATTAGGATAGCCATAACCATCTCAGCACTATTGAATAACTCCACTATCTTTTTCATCATATCTACCTTTTAAGTTAAATTAAAGTGTTACATCAGCCTGTAGCTGTTCCTCTCCCATGTCGTACTTATAGAAAGTAACCCCATGCCATAGTCCGGTATATCCAGCCCCCCAAGGTCCAACCCTCCCCATGTGTAACTTGGTGCTGGCTGCGAAACCTTTATCACCAGTATAGGCAACAGGAGTATTTACCACTCCATTATACCCGACCTGAGTCTCCGATCCATTCCAGCGCAACCCTGTCTTGAAAGGAAGAATAAAATCATTAACTCCGTCAATACCTAAAGATCTAGAGTAAGTAATGGGTGAGCCTGAATTAGAGAGTATTTCTACTGTAGAAGCTATTTGGAGGCCGTGACCGTAAAAAGTACCTTCATCAGTGGAAAGCGGGTAAGACTTGCTTCCATGAGTACCATCAACGCCAAACAACTTAAACTCACCTGTAAACCCTCCAGCATCATTAGTTATAAGATCATCCTTTTCCCCTTCCCAATAAGATTCATTACGAGTCTCACCACCTTTAATCAGGCCAGAGTTTACTCGCTCAGGGAATGTTTGATCTTTCTCAACCTGAACCCAATCTACGATGCAAGATGCCTCAGCGCCCGTGAGTGTTGACGTTACTACTCCGGCATAGTTAAACAATGCTGGTGCTATCTTCATGTGTAAGTCCGTATACGCCACACCGATATCATCATAATTTAAAGTAACCTTCCACCAATCGCCCTCCCTATCTACCCGATACTTTCCATTTGTAATGGTATGCTCGTGCATACTCCCATCGTCTGTTGCAAGCCCAAGTATCATAAATTCTGTGCTGGTGCTTTTAAGGTAAATACCTACCCGCCTATACGTGTTTGTGTCAGCCTTTACAAAAACCGTTGCACCATGCTTTCTTCCAGCAATTACAACTATATTTGGAGCGTCAAAGGTGGCAATCCAGCTAGAATCATCATCCTGCATCCTCCACGCAGTATTTGGCTGGCCATCTATTCCTACCTCTGTCTGGTCAAGCTGGTGAGTGCCAAAGGCTGTCCACGTAGAGAAATCTCTATAATTCGCAGCAGCCACGGCATTTGTTCCCGCTCTCTGAGTAAGCAACCAAGGGTGGTCATCTAATGACGCAGGTAAAATATCTGAACCTACCGACTCAGTAACTATGTTACCGACAAATGTATTCCCGTTCTCTGTTGTGAACGTAGCTATTCCTGGCAGCGTCTTCTGTACAGATAGTATCTCAATATCGTACGTGTCATTTGAAGATGCCTGTATTCTGACTTCATTTTTAGCATCAGGAATAAATACATTCTCTACAATAGTATCCTCGTTTAAATAACCTGAGCCGACTATATAAGCACCAAGACTTCCTGTTCTTATATACACGCCACCATTAACGTGATTAAACATTCTTACCCTCACATAGTACTCAACACCGTCCTCCCAATTAAATGTGGTGTAGCACTTTTTATAAGCACAATTAGTCGCGCTTAATATTCCTGCATTCTCTGTCCATCCTGCCTCAAGGGTCCAATCACCATTAGCAGGATGTGTCCATAGCTCTATCCCATCTGGCGCTCCATTTGGTACATACTCCGATGGATTTTGATCAACTTTCCCTGTGACATCCTCAATCATTAGGTTGTGAATGTTGCCAGTGATGACTATTGTTGTTGAGTTGGTACTATTTGCTGTGGTTGGTAGTCCTGTTGTCACCCTGTTAATGCCATCGTTTGTTAAAGTGCTAAAGGAAAGACCACCTGACGTTCTAACTGTAGAGCCTGCCTCACCCTCCATTGTTAATACATATTCATTCCCAGCAATAGGAGTAAAGGACTGACCTTTAGGATGATTTGACCCAATAACAATGTTTTCAACTGTTCTACTTAAGTCAGAATTAACTACATTATTAACAACAACATTAGGGTTCTTTGTGTTGAACCATTTGTAGCCGGTGGTAAGAGACTGAACAGAAACAACCTCAACGTCCATGTGAATCGGTGTTCCTCCATTTTGAAATCTTATGTTATTGGCAGAAGTGGCTGTAAACGTACCGCTGTACAGTCCATTTCCTGAACTGCCTATAACATTATTAATCATAGGCCCTCCATTGCCAGCTTGGACTGTAGTATTTCCTGAAACATGATTCGTAACTAAAACCTCAACGAAATAAGAATCACCTTCTACCCAATCAAAGGGTACTTCAGCAGCCGACCACCCAAGGTTAGGGTCAGGGTAGTTGATAGTGGCTACGCCATTTAACGCTGTCCACACTAACTGTCCTGCAAATATCCAATCCCCATCCGGAGGGTTAGCCCATAGCTCTTTCCCATCGGCAGGGCCTACAGGAACATACTCGGCTGGGTTAGTGTTGGACTGGCCTGTTACATTCTCCACTAAGAGTTTCTGGAAATATACAGGCGTACTATCTCCATTGTTTTGGGAGACAACCATAGCCCGTAAAGTAGATATAGCAGCGCCGCTCGGCACAGTACCCGTGACGCTATACTTTACCCATTCTGTAGATAGTAGCTGCTGTGGGAAGTCTCCAATTATGGTATAAGGGGAAACTCCTAACTGTAACCTAAGCCCGCCTTTATTGGTTAGTAACTGGGCCGCATCCACCCGCATCTCACAAGATATAGTAACAGTCATACCCTGTGAATCTGGAAGTCCAGCGCCAGAGTCTAAGAGAATACCTACATAGGTAGCAAAAGTATTAGCGTCCGAGGCGATAGAGTTATAAGTCTTTATAGGAGTTCCCGTGAAGGACACATTCTGCCACCCCGCACAGTCCTCGGAGTTATACCCTTTCCTGTGTATAAGGTTCTCAACCATTCTCCCGCCACGAAAGGGAGGAAGTTCGGCTGGTGATTCCACATATTTACCATCGTGATCCAGGACCATAACAGCCGAAGTGCCGGTGTACTCTACTTCATACAGCCCGGTCGAATCAAACAAATCTTTCTCTAAAGGGAAGTAAACCTTTGTTAATGCCTCGGCATCCTCACTAAACAATGCACCCCTCAGTACGTTGCTTATTACGTTTGATAATACGTTTCTAATCATTGATCCGTCCAGGTTGTTTTGATAGTCGCTTCAAGTTCTTCTGATCGCGCCTGTCTGCGAATGGATAATACCTTGAGCTTGCTCATTGTCGTTTCATTCAAGCACAAGAGCTCATTTTTGGCTATTTTGGGGTAAATTCGGTAATCTGGTGGCAATTCCAATGGAACCTGCCTATATTCAACTTTTGTAAAGCAGCCAGTTAAGCTACTCAAAATGACTATAATCAGGGTTAACTTCTGCATCTTTCACCTCCGCGGCCTCTTTCTTTCGTACTTCTTCAACGGCCTTATTCACTTTTGCTCTTGAGCCGCGCTCGATAGCATCATTTGTTACCTGGCGCTCAAGTTTATTAATCTTCCGGGTTCTAAGTTTCGACCAAATAGCAAGGCCACTCACCAATACAGCAAGTATCCCAGCGCCAATGAGCTTTGCTTTACTCAGTAACAGGTTCAATAGTTTCATGTGTAATAAACCTCAAATAAATGTTAATCATGCTTGTTGATAATGCCAGGGTAAACATGACGTAAATATAAGCATCATCGCCCATAGTGCTTTTAAGCATCGGGAACACCAGTTCAACGGCTGCAATTATCGCTGCAAGTACTGGCATGAACGCATTAAATCGAATTGTTCTTGATTCTGACCATTTTTTCATAGTTATATACTCTTCGGATCGTATTCAACGTGGATATGTGTCTTGTGTATAATCACTTGGTAACCAAGACCAAGCACATTTGATAGCTTTTCCGCTGCTTCAAAAATTTGAGAGTCAGAAAAATACCGCGTCCTTAGATCAACTGCCATTCCGTAGTAGTGAAAACTCCACTTTGAATGATCTCCGTCTAACCCCGCAGTAACTACAAGCTCCTCACCCAGTTCACGCCATATCCTATCAGCCTGGATAAGAACCTTACGCATTTTAATGTTAATGCCCCTAATGTTTACACCATCTTTAATCTTCAATCTCTCTCTCCCTTATATATACCACAAGCAATAAGACCTTCTTCAGTCTTCCTTACTCTTGTTTCTAATTTTTCCGAGCGCTCTTCGGACCTGTTCATGTGTTCCGTCAGGCCCTTTAATTCGTGCATAACAGGATCAAACCCTGCTTTTATAGCCTTTTCCACATCATCTTTCGTTGTTACAGTTAGTTGAAGTGCATGAACCTCGCCTAAAACCTTTTGTATTTCATTCATAACATGATGGTTTTTGTCTCTATGTTCCCGGTCCACTCGTTCGGACCTATCAATCGCTTCAGTATGCTTTCGGTCAATCTTGTCGTGGATAGAGTCTTTAAGCTCTGAAACTTTACCGGAGTTCATAGCATCTCCATCTTCTATTTTCTTGTGTATTCGCCTGTTTGTAGCGAGCCATCCGACTGTTGCAGCTAAAATCCATCCGCTGACTATCGATAACCAGTGCTGTATTTCCATGCCTATTCACCACAGCCTTCATCTGCCGGATCACATGGCAAATAGTTTATATCATCTGAGTCTTGCCGGCCTGAGTTACTGTTATCAACATCATCAGAGTCTATCCTGCCTGAATTGATTGTCGTGCCATCGCCTGATCTATCACCGTCACCATTGTTGTCACCTATCACATAACCGTCACCGTAAGTAACGTCCTCGCTTGATGTGTCACCCAGGTTCCCGCCTACGGTAAGCACAGAGCTTGTGTTGCTTGTTGTGTTGACTGAGTTATCGGTGTCACCATAATTGCCGCTGACAATAAATGATGTACTCGATGATGTATCCATTCCCGCAATTGTATTAGCAACACCAACGATTGTTCGTTCTGTTGATTCTACGGAGACTTTACTTGTGAAGAAATTTGTAACGAGTCCAGCATAAGGAGTAAGTACTTTTATTGCCTGAACGTAAGGATTTTGCTTTTGTACGGGCCTGGGAATGGCTTGAGCTGGCGCATTATTGCCACCACACGACACAGAGAGCGATTCCATCCCTGAAATAGTCAATGTTTCTCCAGGTTTAGCCTTTAGTTCAAAACATGGCCTTGATGCCAGTTCAAACGCTCGCGCCTGATTCCTTTCGTAAACTACGAGAGATTCCTTGTAGTTCGGGTCAATCCTTTCCTGGGTGCTAGAACACCCGGCCAGAATAAATGCAGCTAATATTAAGAGAATTGTTGATCTCATTTTCCTGACCTCGGATTGTTTTATTGTACCGCTAATTCTACAGTGCGAGGCATTTTGCCGCAAACAGTCGGAGATTTATTGAAATACGCCTTAAAATATCCCATTGTGGGTATTAAATGTTTCCGGTAACGTCTATATTATGGACCTATATTAAACGAACACCCAGGAGCGCCAGCATGAAAATAGATTACCAACTTTGTTCAGAAGAAGTTAAAGGCCAAGAACCTTTGCTTGTGCTGAATAATATCGAGTACCACAGTTTGAATGGCCACATTATAGCCATATCACACAATTTGAAGAAGGCACGACACATGCACTGTAAATCAATCGATAATGTTATTAAAACAGGTCAGTACGCATTGATTGAGTTGCGCGGCAGCATGTGTCAGGCATTTTTAAGAGACTATCCAGGTTGAGGGAAATACAATGACTAACTTTACAGAAACAGCAAAAAAAATAGCCTTGGAAATAATTGAAGAAATTAAGCAAGGTGGAAGCGATGATTTAAGCGAGATGCTATTAAGTGTTAAATCTCATGCTTATGAAATAAATAACAAACACGATGAAGAATTGTCGGGCGAGGTTTTGTCCGAAATTTTCAGATTATGTTCAATTAAATTAACTGCTACAGACAAGTAAAGTGCCACTCTCAAGCAAACATAGGCAAACAGCCCTAAAAAATGTGTAAGGATAAGCTGAAGGAAATGAATCTTAAATAATATAGTAAAACGCTTTACGTTAAATATATAGCGTGGTACTATAGATTTACTGAAACAAACAACAGAAAAGGCCAGAAAAATGATTACATCTAACTTTATATACGGAACAGCGGCAAATAACATGCACGGTGATTTAAACGAAGCGATAGAAGCGAATGTCTTAACAGAAAAAGAAGTTAGCGCTTATCTCAGCATATCAAGTTGTATAATGAATGGAAAAATATACAAAGACGAATATCCAGAGTTGATACAATTTAAACTTGATGAGTTCTTCAAAAGAGACGTTCTCGACTATGAAGACTTTTCTAGAAAATGCAAAGAACTTAGCGGCGACAAGGATGTAACCGTTTGCAATCCTGATCTTTTTGGTTCTGGAAGGCGCTGTTATTATACAAATGATGGAAAAACGATTGAAGTTAGTTTTGTAAGCAGGTTTGAAAAAAAAGAACTAAGACCTCACGCGAGAACTCTTACTGAATATATCGGCGAGGAGTTTAACGGCTCGCAAAAGTCCTTTGCTTCCGCTCAAAAAGTTCAACCGCCCCAAGTCACACAATGGCTAGATAAGAAATTCATTGTTGTAAATGATGTACTTTATAGTGAAAGACGTGAACTTGTGAAATAAATGTGAATAATTTTGCCCCGGAATCATTAAGGTTCCGGGATTTAACCCAAAACTTACTTTAATTAACAAGAGAAATAATCATGAATATATCATTAAACCTCGAATCTACAAGCATACAGGCGCTTACTGAAGAGTTATGTGTTAAGACAGCAGATGATAACATTGTCGGCTATATTAACGTCACAATGCCTGAAACTAGCATTACTGACAGTGATAATGTTAAGTCTTTAGTAAGAAAGATTAACAATGTAACTAACTTAGTCTGTAGTGCAATAACCATTAGCACTGATGATACTTCGGATATCTTAACAGCCCTGGTAGAGTTGGTGAATGAGGTGAAGGCATATGAATAATGCAATCTTACTGAAAGTTGAAGTTAGCGACCGCGATTCTGGCGATGTGGTTAGTGCTGCGGAGTATAAAGCGGCTGCAATCTCTTTGCTTGATTCTATTACTGACGATATGCTTTTATCTGACGAGCCGTTTATTGTTTTCACCACTCCCAATAAGAAGGTTATCGGATTTGTGGAGAGTTTGCCATGAACTCTTATCGAGTAGTTGATAAGACGGCAGCCGCGTCTTACAAAGATTATCCTGGCTACAAGCAGTTTTTCATTATCAACGGCAATGACAATGTGATTCACTCTACATACAACACACTCAAAGAGGCGCTTAATGTTGCCTTTGAATTAAATCTAAAGGAACAAATGCAATGACAAATACTAACATAAAAGACGATGGTTCGCACCCAACTCACGCGATACTAAATGAGATATCTCAGTTATCACAATCAATATTTCTCGATGTTTTTCCCAATGGCCACTTTGAATCCGTTGTACGTGAATCATTTACGCCAGGCCTGACATTAGTGCTTAGATTGTTCTCTGTTAAGGACGTTACACAACTCCAGGGCCGGAGAAGACTAAACGACCCAATGAGGTTTGTTATCTCTGTACGCATTGTAAACGATCAAATTCAGTCAAAGTTAATCAGTGGTGGAATATCTAAGATCAATGATCTATCGGATATCGGCTTTATTCGTGAGCCTGACTCTTTTAAAGCCGGCAAAACATCGAGCATGGAAAGATACGCCAAGATATTCCGAACAAGTGTTGAATCGATGCGCTGTAACTTCCTTAACGCCTACTTAGAAAATGCTTTGTTTGATAGCGAAAGGTTTGATTCTAAATATTTTATCGAGGAGATATAATGAAATCATCTGAAAGAGTTAAGAAATTCCGTGAGATAAAGGAAAAACACGGCATGAAGCGCCACGAAATCTATTTAAGGAAAGGTGAGATACAGAAAGTAAGAGCATACGTTGAACAGCTTAGACTTGCGGGAACCGAAAAATAGCTTTATTATTGTGGCTCAAAGTATTACCCCTAAGTTCTGCTTTGCACTCAGAAAACCCCCGGCCCCCAGCTGGGGTTTTTTTTGCCCCGCGTTCTTCAGGAGAGATATAACAAAACAACACATCAAGGGCTTGTTCAGCTCCACGACATACCTCAACTCTATTGCCTTCCGCTCTAAGACTTTCAATTACTATCTTCTGATCGTCGCTAACAGTACCACCGCTCTTTACTTTCATTTCTATGTACAGAGAATGATAACCGCCCCGCGATACTGGTAAACACAAATCAGGCATACCGGCTAATAAACCTTCGTTCACTAATTGCCGGCCTTTACCTCTTTTACCACCATTAGGTATGGCGTATATCTTATTTAGCGTGGGTAAAGCGCGGCAAGCTTTAACAACAATGTTTTGTTCCTGCCGCTCAGTTAGTTCAGCCTTCATCTTTTCTCGCCTTCAATGGTCAGTATGTAGTTTTCCCATAACAGGACCATTGTTCTTTTCATGCCGATATGAAAGTACTCAAACATTTCACTCTTACTTATGCCGTGGCTATTATTCCTACCATCAAAAGCATCATGACATTCTGAACACATGTAGCACACGAAAAGATCATGGCTCTTTAACCCTGTTCCTTTGCCATCGTGTAAGTATCCACTGTGAGCAGCGACCGTTGTCTTCGGATCAGAATTGCAAATGCCTGGCAGGTTCATTTGACAGTTCTGGCCCTTTGCGAATTTGAGTAACGTCCTACTTCTTATCATCATCATGAGAACCCAAGTATAAGGTTTACCTGGCGATCAATCTCTTCCTGGGATGACCCGATCATTATATCACGCAATATCACATTGATTGACCTGGAATAGAATTTATCAAACTCAAGATCACACATTGAGCCAAAAGATATTGATCTTGGAGTGTATAGCGTCTTAGTAACTGGCTGCTCGTTTCTAAAGTACTCCATCACCGTAGTATCAAAATGGCCTAACCGCATTTTTATATGAAGTAATAAGCTGGTCTTGGTTTCGTATTTATCACTATTCGCATTAACCACGCCAAGCATTACAAAGTACTTTTGATGAAACTTTAAATTCCTTGGCTTTGTTACTGCCATCTTATAAAGCTCACCATGCTTTAACTTTTTAGCAAGCTCTTGGTCCTCTTCAGTAACAGGGCAAAACATTCCCCCGATCTTCTTCATGTATATTATAGCCATAAACACCTCGCGTTAAAATTTTGGTGCTTGTGTGAAACGGACTGCACCTCGCCCCCTGACAGTTAGCGCCCCGGAACCCCAGGACGAAAGCCACACTTCTAACTAATCTACCTCTCCAACAAACCTACATATTTCTGACACTTTCTCTTTGTCCGTCATATCTGAGTTGATAGCTTCAAGTATGACCCCAAAATCAAGCGGCTTATCTATATGTTCCGGCAATTCAGGCTCAACAATCGTATATCCTGATATTCCCTTAGCGTTCCAATCAGGGTATCCGATAGGGCTAGACAAGTAAGCAACATCATCACCTTCAGCCCACCTTATTATCTTATCCTTCATCGGGTGAGGTTTAAGTTCTTTCACGATATCAAAATAAATCGATCCAAGTTGTATGAAGTGATAATCATCGCCAACCTCGATAATGTAGTCAAAATTATCTTCTACCTTATAGGCTCGGTACACAACACCAGCTTTTAACACGGAGCGTTTAAGATCATTACTATCAATGTCATTTTTAAGAGTGATATACACCACCTTCCCCTCCAAAAATGATACTTTGCTCTTTTGTTTCATTCTTGTGCCTCACTTTCCGCGCTATCTGATAGACAAGCTGTTTTGACGCCAATACATTGATGTATAATTCGCACACAATCAGGGCAGTTTATAGCCTCTACATCAACTACTTTAAATGACCCAGCAGTAAGTGGATCACTATCCAGTGTTACACCGCAAATAGTGTAATCATTGAATTTGCCATCAAGGTGGTACAGACCGCTTACTGTAATAGACCCATCGTAACAATCCTCTCCGTCACCATTAAATTCTACTGCTTTCATCACCCACGCTCCCAAACATGACCAGCAGCGACACAAGCTTTCTCAACGCTCGCATAAGTAGCAGGGCCGACAATGAACTCAATGCATTGTTTAATCCGATTGCCGGACCTTATAATGCGCACCCCTGTTTTTTCGTTATCTGCTATCAATGAGTATTCTTGCGTGTACTCGCCATTTTCTGAGTCAGTAAACATCACGGCTTGCTGCTCTAATACTGTTTCGCTTGTTATTATCACAATCTATCTACCTATAAAGACCATTAGAAATACGGATGCCATCAATTATATCTGAGCGCATGTCATGGCCACCGCCTAGATAAATGCTGGTATAGTCTGGTGCTCTAAGGGAAGCCCCGTAACCGCCATTCTCAACAGTAATAACAATTTCATATCCTTCCGGCAAATGTTTTGCGGCAAGTTCAATACACGCATCAACAGTATCAGGAATTATTGATATATCTTTTTCAACGTCTGCTTTACTCATGATCTATTTACCCCTAATTTAATACGCTTACTAAGAATATGCGCTATAACCGAAAATGACGGATAATCATTAAGTATTTCTTTCTTAATTTCTTCCTGAAGACTTTTCGTAAACCTCTCGCCCTTCACGTTTCCTGACGCAATAGCTTTAGCCTTGCGCTGCTCAAAAGTTCCACGTTGCTTTGCTTGTCCCATTTTATTTGACCCTTTTTCCTATCATTATTCTAAATGGTAAAAACACAATAGATATTGATCTTGTCAAAACCCCATCAGAGTATTCTCTAGTTTCAAAAGACAAATCAAGTAAGCAAGTCTTTCTGAAGTGACAATGTTCTGTAATATCCTCTTTACTCCACAAGAGTGTTTTAGCGAAATTTAAGCCAACCCTATACCCAAGAAATTCAAAGTGCAGTCCCTTCATTGATTTAGTTAGTGGCTTCATCTTGTCCCTCCAGCGCCTCAATCCTTCTTCCAAGATCAATAATTTCTTTGTCTCTTTTTTCTAATTCCATTTCTATTTCTAAACTCAACTCTTTTGAGAATTTATCCATCACTTCTTTTTTTAATTTTGGTTCGCCTCCTCCAGTAAAAATAACAATCACAAACACAATCATAAACAGCCAAAATCCAAACCCTTCCATATTATTTACCCCTTAATTATATAACTGATATTGCCGTCATATCCTTTACGACCACTTTCCTGCCGCCACCAATGGGATACTTCCCGTTACCTAGTATCTTTATTTGCTCAACGGTGCTTTCGGATAGGATTTTATTTTTAATTTCATCCATATCTAAATCCATAGTCCTTTCTAAATACCTCAAGATAGCGTGTTCCGTTACTATCGGATCAACAACTTTCAATTCATCGATACTTTTACAAACAGCACAATACTCAGCCGACTTATTGCTATAAGCCCTTTGCGCTGATTTTATATCTTCTAACATTAAGCCCAGGCTTACCTCAAGTTTCGCTTTCCTGCTTTGCAGCCCCTTGAGTTCCTGCGTTTTCTTAATTGTCATGGATTTCTTCTTCTGGCCCAGGTAAAAAACTGGTTTCGTTCATCTGTTCGTCAGTAAGTTTCTGATGAACCTTTATGTTTTCATCGATAGACAATGCTTTAGACATTACAGTAATTGTATCTATTAAATCTCGTCTATCCCAATGACTAAGATCATCGACAACATCATTTTTCCAACAATGGGTAAATCTATCGCCCTTAACAACCCTATCTTCTGGCTTATTAAAGCCAACACATATAAACGAAGTCCCGCAGTTAGAAACTATTGAATCTAACGGGGTGCAGTTTGTTTTATTTCTTGAACATTTCATCTATTTACTCCTATCAAAACAGTTGCATATCATGTGCGTAAGCTAAATTCTCTAATTCATCAGTTTTAGCTCTGAAATCCTTATAAACATAATTATAAAATTTACCCTCAGCTTCTCTTTTAGTATTCTCGGCTTTCATGCCTTCAATTTCCGCTTGTACGGAATATATCAAGGCTAATCTTTTTACGTCATTTGATTCCATTGCCTGACCTCAATATATTAATTTCTTCTTCCGTCATGCCAGCATCAATCGCTTTTTTCTTTGTCTTCTCCAAAAGAATGTTCTTTTTCTCATTAATCAAATCATCTGTGCTTGGCTTCACAATGCACCCAGGGACAAGCCATTTTAATTCTCCTTCCAACTTTATTGCTGTTAATTCTTCTATCAAGCAATCTGAACCTTGCACACCTTTTTTTCTACCCAATCTTTTTGCCGTTGATATTTTTTCAGTGACATACATAACGTATGATGCCCCACGACCTTCCGTGTTATCTCTGTTTCCAACAACACAGAAAACTTTTTTAACTTCTGATATAGCCATAATCTATTTACTCCAGTTTTTATATCTCATACAGATATGATCCCTGATTCTTTGATCCTCAATTCTACCTATAGGACAATCATCACAATAATGCATGGCGGCACAATCTACCTCTGTTACAATCAGGTTACACGCCACTTCAAGAGCCTCATTTCTTGCCTGTAGCCTTGTTATTGGGGTTAGTGCGTCAAGTTCTGCCCTACTCAATAAATATTTCATGATTATTTACCCCACGCCCTCATTCATCATCGCTATTAAATACTGTCAATATAGGCATAAAGGCCACCACCGCTGATAGTATCGATAATTCTAAATCCAATGATCTTTGATGTTTTGATATAAAAACAGCAAGATATATAAACGCTGAAGCCCATAAAGCACCAAAAATCAACGCTATCGCCCTATTTAATACTTTTTCTGCTTTCTTCATAATCTATTCTTCCTTCCCGTAAAGGATTTCTGTAGGACAATTTATAGCTTCAAAAACATTTTCTCCGTCTTTGGTGAATCCAGTAAACATTGGAGTGTATGAATCTTCAAATTCTAAGGAATTATCTACAATCCGATCTAGTAAAAGCCCTCCATTGTAGACACAGCCAACATGATAAGAATTAGAGCCTTGAAGGTTCACAATCGTTAAACTTTTAATCTTGCTCATTTTTAATCTCCGTCTTAGGTGGTAGTCTTACGCAATTTCTTAAAAATATTAAATCGTTGCCACAATCAATAATTGTCTGCTCGACAACCCTTCTTAGCTTTTCCTCAATTCTATCAATATTTACCATAATGTTTGGTATTTCATCCCTATTTTCACAAAGCCTAAGTTCAACACTTCTTATCGTATCTGTCTTTAAAATGTCAAACTTTCTCAAAAGCCTTGTTATTTCATCGGGTTTATTAATATTTCCCATTTGCTAATTCCCTAATAAAAGAATGGTCTATTTTAGTGTATCCAGCATTCGTGCTAAGAATTACATTCACTTCTGACGTTTCATTTACTGAAAACTCTAAATCTAAATTATGATTGCAATTAAAATAGCAAAGATAAACCTCAAAACTGGCTTCATGCTTTTCTAGCACGTCTGCCAGGTCCTTTAAAAAATCTTTTTCTTTACTCATGCTTTTGCTTTCTCAGACAACAGCTTTTCCAGTGAAGATATTGTTTTATTATTCCTGACGGCTATTTGCACAAGTTTGTTGGCCTTATTATCAAGGTCCCTTTTCATTTGCGCTATAAGATTTTCCATGTGCTTTTCAATGTTTGCTAGAAGTGGGTCCTTCGTGCAAGAGCCGTTTATATTCAGCTTTCCTTCATAAAGTCTGCTTAGGCGAGTTTCAGCCATATCAAGTATGGATTCGTATTCTTCGGTTTTTTGCCATCCAATAGGTATGGTGATAGGTTTTTCAAGCACTGTGTTGATTAAGTACTCGACTTTAGCCGAGATAATTTTCTCAGCCGATTTTATAACAAACTTTTCTAAACGCTCCTGGACTTTTGGCTCAATCCTACTCACAAGCTCTGCCACTAATTCACGCGCTATTGCACTATCAACGCCTTCATCGTGTCTTGCGCCAAAATCGCCTAAATCTATCGTTGCTTTAATTTTCATCATGATTTGCTACCCCTATGGTTTAATTTAACTTCACTCATAATCAACATCGGTTCCACCCCTTACCCCTTTTACTGACTCTTGCCTTTTCTCAATCGATTCATTGTAAATAAGACACATAACCATTGCCGGCTCCCTTGGGCTTTTTATCCATTCACCATTTATTAGCGCGTATGCAAAACCATGTGCGCCAATCTTATGTTTAATCCCGTTTATTAACACTGTTTCTTCTTGATAAACTGGCATGTTTACTTGGCCTTAATAGATTGTAAGGCGATTATATCACGCGCAACTTAATCATCTTCAGCCACTTCGTAATTATCCCAACATGACGTAACAGCGGTTGTCCATGATGTTTTCCCATCCAAAAAACACCAGCACCGGCCTTTTTCATCAAAATGAGATAAATACCTGTTTTCTTTGTTGGTAGAATCATCAGCCCATACAATCATCCTTGTATTTTCCGGCAAATCAGGTGTAGGCTCTTCGGCCTCAGTAAGCCATTCAGGTCTGCATGTCCAAAAGAAACCTTCTAATGACATATTATTAGTATCAGGGTTTATGCCTGAGATTTTTTGTATAGTTCCGTCCAACCGGTTCATCTGGTCATTCCAAATAATGAGATTGTCATTATTTACAGGCTTAGAAATTAGCACCCAATCACCTACCTGCAATCTGCAAGGAACCTCTCTGTCTTCAATTACTATTGGCTCGCGACCATGATAAAGGTCTGGAATTTTGTCAGAAACAAATTTTTTCCCTTCACGGGTATACGGAATCCTCACCTCTTTGTTATGTACGTCCTTAAATTCAAACAACACAACCGAAGTGTAATTACCCATTATTTCACTATCAACCACAACACCTGGCCCGTGTGCAATTGAATGTACCGGATCATCTTTTCTGAAGTCGCTCATTTCAAACCCCTATTAGTAAACATATCTTAAAGTTTTTTTATTCCATGCTCGTCTGTAATGCTCCCTGCATAACCCGTACTTGCTTTTGTGAGTTTCCATGCAACCCTCTTCAATGCACTGTTTACGTCCACTCTCTGATGTTTTTGTGAACCCTGAAGCAGCCACTTCAACCTCGTCACGGGTCTTTGTTGATCTAATCCACTCACCATTCACAAAAGCATAAACAAAGCCGTGAGCGCCAATTTTGCACAACACACCGCACACAATAGCCTTTATTTCTTCTTTCTTTGATAACATAAATACCCCTTTAATCTTCAGCACCGGCCCATGCCCGACCATATTTAATATCACTAATCAATCCTTCGCTTACGCCAAATCTTTCTGCAAGAGCTTTTCTTCCACCCCACTTGATATTTTTTAATGCTTTCTTTATCTGAAGTACGTCAGACAAGGTAAGTTTTGCCCCCTTACCCCTTCTGCAATTTTCAGCTTGCGTCACTATATCCAAGTGATTTGGGTTCACGCATCTTGTGTTGCTGCATTTATGATCGATAACACGGTTATTAGGTATTTGACCAAACATTTGCTCATACATCCATCTGTGCGCTAATACAGTCTTTTTATTTACCGTCTTTTTCCCATAGCCTGTTTTTTTATTAACGCTACCAATCCAATTCCAGCACTGGTTTAAATCTTCTGGAAAATCCACCATCTTTTTAATTGTTTGTCCTGCTGCTGGCATCACTTCCTCCTAGAACGGGATGTCGTCAGAAAACTCTTCATCACTCATTGGCCCCTGATTCCCCGGCAAACTCGCCTGACCTGGGTCTGATGTGTACTGATTCGGGTCGTTATGCTGGTGCTGCGGTCTTTGTTGCTGCCTTCCCTGCTGTGGCCGCTGTTGCTGTCCTTGCTGTCTGCCTTGCTGGTATTGACCTTGATGGCCATTGCTGCCGCCTCTTTGCTGATTTTCTTGTGAAGCATTAGGATCACCGAGCATATTCATTTCACGGCCAACAATTTCAGTTGTGTATTTCTCAATCCCGTTGTTATCAGTCCACTTTCGAGTTTGCAGCCTACCTTCCAGGTAAATTTTACTGCCTTTTTTCAGGTATTCAGCCGCAACTTCAGCAAGTCTCGCCCACAACACTACACGATGCCATTCAGTAAATTCTTCATACTGGCCGGTATCTTTGTTCTTCTTCGAGTCAGCCGTGGCAACGGTTAGTGTTGCTACTGCTTGACCGCTGGCTGTATATCGAACTTCAGGGTCTTTACCGAGGTTCCCCAGTAAGATTACTTTATTTACTCCACGCGCCATGTTATTGCTCCGATGTTTTAATTAAGTCGTTTTCACCAATCCAATGATCGCTTGTACCGAACATTTTAATCGCTTTCTTCATCATTTTGTAATGAGATCGAAAGCAAGCAGGGCTTAACTTTGTAGGCATACCGCGCCTCACTTTCACAAAGCCCTCACCTTTGATAAAAACCCCATCAATCGTTGTTCTGTCAGGTACAGGCTCGAAAACAGGTGGCGAGACAGCCGCATAATCAACTTTCTTTTGACCGACACTCGCAGCCTCCGCAGCCCTTCTTAAAAACTTTGCTTTTTTACCATTCACGACATTCCCCTCAGTCTTATATCTGATTTTTCACTGGCGCTGGTGAGTGCGCTAATCACATTCACAGAGCCACTGTTGAAAGTACCAACGTACAAAATATCACCACGCTCAATCCGAGATTCCGTTGTAACCGTACCACGGGGAACACAATCTAACTTTCCGATTGTAGATATCCTCCGGTGTTGTGGAGACACGAAAAAAGGGCCGTCACACATAAAAACCGCAAGCTCCTCTGATCCTCCCGCGCTATTTATTCTTTTCAAAACATTATCAACCGTTGCTATTGTCATTTTTCACCGCCTTTTTATTTATCATGCAAATATAACACTTTGACCGTAAAACTCGTATAGCCACACATATGTATTCCAATTTTCATAGTTTTATGTTATCCATCAAGGCAAAAGCCTCACTTGCTGTCATTGGCTTGAGTTCGCCAAGGTCAGGATTGAATTTACTACGAGATATCGATTTAAACTCTTTCGGTTTTTCAAATAATTCATCATTTTGGATTCGTGAGACATAGCGCAAGTAAGCGGCCTCAAACTGCTTGAAGTACTGCTCTTTCTTCCCTTGCCTGATCTCAACCACTCCAACTTCGTGAGCTGCAAGATAAACAATATAAAACTTCCAATTGTAATTGGCCGCCATGCTGTACGCGCTGTCTGCACACGGCACACCGAGCGATGCGGGGTCAGGCTTGCACCAGCTTACAATTTTACCGATGGACGGCAAAAATGGGTTTTTATCAAGCCGAGACATTGATTTGCAGTTATCTATCTGCTCGATGGTGTTAACTCCAGCATCACTTAGCGCAATGATTAATTCTTTTTTCCACTCGTCATGCTCCATCACTGACTTGAACGAGTTGCGCCAGGCCGGGTGAGTTGCCTTCAGCATCCTTGCCAGGCTGTTTACTATTTCCACGCTTTCTTTCTTCGCGCTCTGCAACGTCTCGCATGGCTTTGTCGTGCCAACTTGTGTCTGCATCCCAATCTTCGGTATTGTCTCGATTACTTTTTTCATTATCGCCCTCTTGGTCGTAAGTTCCTTCGATGATTTTTATATAGTTTCCTTCAGTCATCATCCACTCTAAATTTGGTTTCCATTTTCGCTTGTTGTTCCCGGATAAAAAATGGCTCCTGGATACCATCATAAAAAATCCAGCCCAATAATTGATATTGCTCTCTTCATTCCATCTTGCGCCAATAGATTTTTTTCTCTTCTCCGAGAGTTTTTTTATTTTAGGCAAGCCTGGCAAAATAGAATGGTAGAGGTCCACAATCTGTCCGAAAGGGCAGTTGTTTTTTTTCCTTTCTTTTACTTCTTTATGGTTAATGACTGGTTCAATGACTGGTTTGTGTACCGTTTTCGGTACTGGTTCGAGTACCGTTTTCGGTACTACCCTTGTACCGTTTTCGGTACTGGTCCCGTTTTCGGTACTGCTTTTCTTAGCTAAAGCCCTATGCTTGCTGGACTTCAGTAATTTATACTTTGTGCTTACCCCTGTGCTTTTTTTTGATTTTATGTACCCACTCTCCTCAAGTTTTCTTATTCCTGATATCACGGTTTTACGGTCAAGCCCGGTATCGGTGCTGATCCTTTTTATTGACGGATAGCACGAAAAACAATCACCGGACCTGTCGGCAAGCGATAGCAAAACCAACTTATTTGATCCTGGTTTTACCGCCTGTTTCCACGCCCATATTGTAGCTTTTAAGCCCATTATTTAAGCCTGTTTTTTCGCTGGTTTTCTGATGTGATAATGAGCCTCTATTGCATCCTCGATTACCTCAATATTGCGCGATGGGTGCGCTCTCATAAACTGTACTAGGTGTGGCTTCATTCGCACCGATATCATTATTCTTTTTTCACCAGGAGGCAGCTTTTTTCGGCCCGTAGTTCTGCTTTCTTCCATTTTTACTTACCCTATATTAAGTGAACAGCTATGCTATTCCGAAAACTCTATTACTGTCAATACCTATAGTACGTTAAAGCTATTTAGGTATATATGGGGATATAACTTCATTTAAGTATTGACAATCGCAGGAATAAGACTATTATCACCACTCACTTTGAGGTGGTTGTATGTATAAAGTGTTACCAATAAGAAAGAAAGTTATTAAAAGATGCAGGGTTCTTTTGTTTGAATCGTGTCCTATTACTGGCGCATTGTTTTTGGTTATCACTATGCCGGCAGCAATCACGCTTAATCCAATTACCTTTGATAGATCGTTAAATCAAAAAAGACTGAGGATATGTTGATATGAGTAGCAAAGAAGTAGTAACAAAAATGGAACAAGGGGGAAGTGATATGTCTATTTCATCTGATCCTATGGTTATGATTTCTAAGGCCATTGGCTCCGGACTAGATGAAAATCAATTAAAAATGCTGATGGACCTACAGGAAAGACATCAGAATAACATGGCTAAAGTGGCGTTTAATAAGGATATGTCACTGTTCACAAAGGAAATGCCAACAATCGTTAAGGACGCGAGGGTTACTTACAAAACAGCAAAGGGCCTAACTGATTACTCCCATGTAACGCTGGCCAACGTAGTAAAGCATGTAAACCCTGGTATGGCTAAGAACAACCTTTCTTTTGGTTGGAGAACATCACAAAACAACGGATCAATTACTGTATCTTGCGTTGTGACTCATGCTGATGGCCATAGTATCGATACATCACTAACTGCCCCGGCTGATCCTTCAGGTGGTAAGAACAGCGTACAGGCAATAGGTTCTACTATATCCTACTTGCAGCGATATACATTGCTTTCAATACTCGGTGTTGCCGTGTTTGAAGATGATGATGCGGTAAGTGTTGGAGATAAGGTTGATCTTATTTCTCAAGATAAAGTAAATACCATTCATTCTTTAATTGAAGAAACTACATCGAATGTTATTATATATCTTCAGGTCTTGTCAGACTCCTTTGGAGTGACTATTAAGACGGTTGAAGATATACCAGACAAATATTTTCTTAGTTCAGTTGCTATGCTTGAGAAGAAAAAGAAGAGTAAGTTGTCGTGAGTATGCCATATTCCAGCGACCTGATACTACCGAATCTTGAGCAAGGTACGGATGCTTGGTTTGAAGCAAGACGAGGTGTTGTTACTGGTAGTAACTTCGGGAAAATTATAACCCCTAAAGGTGGCTCAAGTTCTCAAAGCAAAGACTATATGTGTAAGCTGGTTGCTGAATATGTAACTAAAGAGGTTGAGCCATCTTTTAAATCAGAATATATGAAGGATGGGAACGATAACGAAGGGTTTGCGATAAGCAATTATAACTTTATCAACGATGTAGTTACTGAGCATGTTGGCCTGGTGTACATGGATGAAGAAAGGAATGTTTCGGTAAGCCCGGACGGTTTAAGAGTTGTCAATGGGTCCATTGTTGGTGGTGTTGAAGCAAAATGCCCTAAGCCAGCAACGGTGGTTAAATATATTGTCGATAACGCATTGCCTGATGTATATAAAGCCCAGGTTCAGGGTTCTATGTGGGTATGCAGGTGTGATTGGTGGGATTTTATAGCCTACACCAAACTGTTAAAACCGATGCTAATACGAGTACACAGGGATGATATTTATATCTCCAAAATGAAAGAGTTAGTATTGTGTTTTGTTGAGGAAATGATTGAAATGAGAAAAGAGGTAGTACAATGAGTGAATTAGAGCTAATACCACAAGAAAACGCCTTATCAGTGTTTTGTCAGGAAGATGGAATGGTTCCTTATGTTGATAAGGTCCGCGAAATGGTTGATAACTTCGAGCATGACGTTAAAACACCAGCCGGTCGTAAAAAATCGATAACTTTCTCGGCAAAAATATCTAAGTACAAGGTGGCAATGGATAATGTGGCCAAAAAAACCACGGAAGATATCGATGCGACCAAGAAAAAGGTAAACGCCTCACGTAAGTACCTGAAGGAAAATTTAGACGAGCTGCGCGATCTGGCGCGACTTCCTGTAACAGAGTATGAAAAGCATGAAGAGGTTAGAATTAAAACCCTTCAGGAAAGAGTTTGCTATATTTCAAGCCTTAGCGATATCTGTAGTTCGGGTGATATCTCACTAGAAGATATCCAGGAAAACATTGATATCTTGTATAAGATAGAAATAGATGAAACCTTTGAAGAGTTCCAAGATAGAGCTGATTCAGCTAAAAAGGATTCATTTAGTGCGTTAACGTCGGCATTTAACCGCGAAAAAGAAAGAGCTCGTGATATAGAAGAGTTAGGTAAGTTGCGTAAGGATGCCGCAGACCGGGCAGAAAAGGACCGCCAGGTAGCAGAAAATGAAAACGCCAGGATAAAGGCAGAGTGCGAGGCCAAAGACAAGATTGAGCATGAAAAGGCCAAACTTGCTGAAGCGAAAGAGCGCGAGGAGGCCCTAATTAGGGAGAACGAGCGTATTAAAGCTCAGGCCGAGCAGCAAGCAAAGCAAGCAGTCATTGATGAAAGGAACCGTCAAAAGGAAAAAGACCTGGAGGATGAAAGGGCGCGATTGAAGTTAGAAAGAGACAAGCAGCACGTATCTAAGATAAGAGGTGAGGCTAAAACCGATCTAATGAATATCGTTTCGGAGGAAGTGGCAAAGAAGATAGTTTTAGCCATATCCAATAATGAAATATCGAATGTTAATATAAATTACGGTGGTTAATATGATGGATAAACAAAGATTTACCGATGTACCGGAGTTCTTGGCAGACCTTGATGCCGGAGTGTTTGAACAGAAGATAGCAATGGCTCTTTCTGATATCGCAAGCGGTGTTGTTACTAACGCGAAAAATGGAAAGCTAGTTGTTACTTTTGATTTTGTTCAAGTGGCTAACAGTTCTCAGGTGAACATAACACACTCAATTGTATCTACAACGCCAACAGGAAACGGAAAGGTCGTAGATCACAACGCAACAAACACGCCTATGCACGTTGGAAACGGTGGTAAAATTACATTGTTCCCAGAAAATCAGGGGCAATTTTTCAATAAGGCCGGAACAGGCCCTTTCCAGGAGAGTAAATGATGGATAAAGAAGTATTGAAGCAAGCGCAGTCTTTAACAGAGAAGTTAAACGATTCCGTAGGCGAAAGAACAGACTTCGAGACAATGCTGGTTCCGAACACTTCTCAGATAATTGATCTTGAAGAGTACCAGGAAACCCGAAACATATTCCGCGGATCATACACGACCGATAATATTCAGTCCTTTGTTAAGTATGTAGCAGACAACAAAGGCCAGCAATGCTATGTAGATGCTAGGGAAATGGAGGCTCGTGTAATTTTCGATATTGATATCGATGGAAAGCCTGGCCATTGTAAGCACTCAGCATGGTTATATAGTAGAAAAACGGCTGACTTCAGTCTCGTGCTTGGTGTTAGTGGTTCCGAAATGACTCAGCAAGCGGCTTATGAGTTCCTGACAGACAATAAACATGCTCTTATGGCGCTTGATAGTTCTGGAGAGGAAGTGAGCCTTAATCATGCGATTTTAAAGATACAGGCCATTGAAGCTGAACGCATAAGCAGGTCAAACAGCGATATTTCAGATTTTTCAGCGTCAAAATCAGCGCTTGAATCAATCGAAGTTAGCGGTAACGGTGGAGTTATTCCGTCATACTTTAAATACACTGTTAGGCCGTATGTTTGGCATAAGGATATCGATGTTCTGTTAAGGGTTAGCATCTTGCTTTCTCATTCAAAGGAACTGAAAATCATCTTAAACATAGTTAATGAAGATAAAATGCTTGAGAGTATCGGGCTTGAATTTCTCGACTACGTTGAAGGTAAAATATCCGAGTCATGCGATGATGTTCTTACTTACATTGGTAAGCTAAAAACATAAAAAACGTGCCGGGCTTGCCCCGGCACTTCTATTGGGGTAAAAAATGAATATAACCGGATTGAATAATAGAACGCCTACAATCAAATGCCGAGACAAGGATATCTTGTCGGTAATTAGAATAATAAACGGCTCTCCATTAAGAGCCGAAAGTGAAAAAATTGGTATAAAGTACGGACAAATGACGCGGCTATACCAGCGGGTATTAAATGAAGTGTGCCGATATAATATCGACAGGATGGAAGTTAAGGACCCAATTCTCTTTACCCGGTCAATGCCAGAGGCAAGAAAAAACAAAGAGGAATGGTTGGGTTATATCAGAAACTTCATGGATAGCAGGGGGATGGAATGAGCATCTATGACGTAACTTTTATTACAATATTTATGCTTGTTCTTTGCTACATCGCTTACACTGGGGCATGTTTCGCGGCAATTCTTGATGAATTAAAGGATAATGAAATTAAGATCACGTTCGCAAAGTTTATCGCGGCAATGCTTGTTGCCATAGTAATGATAGCGACAGCGCCACAAGTTAAGGAAATTATAAAGCGTAGCTTAGTTATAAATATCGAGGTAAGTACAAATGAGCAACTTTGAGATAATAGCGTGGGGAATTGTCGTAAGTATTTTTCTTTACAATAATTTCTTCAAAATAATCCCTGACAAACTCCAGGAACAAAGAATTCACGACCTGAATGAAGATATAGAAAAACTAAAAGGTATGGCTAAATCAGCAGCTATTAACTTTGAAGCACTTGAAGAACACATCAATGAAAAAGATATAATAATCAAAGACTTGAAGCGCGATAACCACATGCTTGTTGATGAAGTTGGAATATTAACAAAGGCCATAATCAAACAAGATCAAATGGTTAAAGACGTAAAGTTGAAATACGGGCCTCAAGTACCACTTGAAAGCAATTAGTTAGCCATGTAATATCAATGTGTCTCGATTAAGACATGAGAGGTTTCGCATAGCCCCTCAGCCCAAACCCCTGGTAAGTCGCTTACCCGGGGTTTTTTATTGCCTGTTATTTCTTTTTCTTCTTCTTCATTTTTTGCGCTCTTTCGAGAACGTCCATCATCTTGCTTTCAAGCCTCTTTTGCTCTTCCATCAGTTCTTCCTTGCTTATATCCTTTCTGTTATAGGCTCTCTCAGCTTTCCTTAACGCAGCTTTTATGGCTCGTTCGTTCTTTGATATACCGTAAGCCCTAAACTCTCTCTGAAGCTCAATATTAAACCCAGCAGCTTTAATACCAAGTACACTTAGGACCGCGAGAGGTACGCTGTAAGTTCTACCAAGCATATCCTCCTTGCCCTTAGCCGCATTGATAAGTTTCTCCTGGGAATAAGAGTAAGGTATCCACGGAGCATTTGGAGACATAGATTTATAAAGGAATTTCATTGATGATGATACTTTCTCTGCCACAGAGTCCATATCAGGGTCGTAGATATCCTTCCCGGTAAATACTTGTCTGTTTGCATACAGTTCAGCGCCAATTGCCAGCAACCCGCCTGGTATCATTGGTCCAGGTATGTAGCCTGAATCATGCTGATTCGTATCAAAGATATCACCAACAGGTATCCAGCGCCTAATATCAAGGTAAACAGGATCGCCATTGTTATCATCGAAAGGTGTTCTTATCATGCGCGGTACACCAATCCAGGTGTATCCACTCTGATGTTCTGGCATTACAGAGCGCTCTTCTTCTTCATCGCCAGGGTTAAGTAAGTAACCGGCCATACTTGCAACATACGCTAATGCAAAATACTTAGGTAACTTCCACGGTCTTTCAGCAAGAGCCTTTGCAACAACTGGAGCTGCACGATAAGAGTAAGCAATAAACGGCAAGAATGATCTTCGTGCCGCATTTACCCACGGTGCGCGAATGTCATAGTTAAGAAACTGTCTTCTAGCCATCGCAGCCGCTTCAACAGAAGAGTCTCCAAGTTCCTTACGCCTAATGTATGTAGCAAGCCTGAATATTTCATCCTCAAGCTGATACATGTTTAGCATCTTATCGTCTGCTTTAGCTATCGCGCTAATAGCTACCTTAGCTGATCCTTTAGCCACGTTAGCGAGTTCACCCTTCAGTAATCCTTTTCGCAAGGTATTTAGTGCGCCTAATAAGCCTCCTTTACTCATAATATCATCAGAGTTTTGGCTGGTTATCTCTCTTAATATAGGATCAAGTATTTCCTTCTTAATTTCAGAGTTTACAAAACTTGAGCCAAAAGCATTATCATCTACCGCTTGTTGGTAGATATCAGATTTTTTCAGGTATGACTTTATTGCGTTCCTTAAATCACGCGCACGAATGTCGGCCATATCCATGAATATCAGGTTTGACATTACATTGTTTACATGGACCACTGGGTTCCTGGCAGTCTTATTTAGTTTCCACTGAGTAAGTAGCCATTGCCATGATCCGTGTTGATTTACCTTATCAAGCTGGTTTAAGTCGCGCCAAACTTCTCCCTTTACATACATGCCGGCAAGTGATCCCCACTTCTTAACGCCACCTGTTCCACTTATACTTGTGTTTGGTACTTTCACCCAATCTACACCGGCATAAGTTCCGGCCTTTGAGTTTCTTTTGTTGTCAGGGTCTACAGCATTACCGGGGTCTTGATGTGTGGCCCACTCTTTGTTTTCCGCAATTGTCTTAAAGAACCTACCATTTGCTATCTGTTCTGACATAAGCATGAAAGTCTTTGCAACGGTATATCTGGCATCTAGTATTTGCCCCATATCCTTTCGTTCAGCCTTTGTGTAGTCGCGCCACAAAGTTATCTTGTTACCCTTGGTCCAACGAGCCTCCCATTCTCCACGGCTTTCCCATGCGTCATACTTGGCTGGTATTTCCTGGTCTGCTGGGAGGTATACGCGCTCAAGCACTCTTCTTTTTTCAGGCCCACCTTCCTCAACACCTTCTATTGTTTCAGTTCCTTCGCCTACAGATTTCAACCGATCAAAGATTAAGAATTTTCTCCCGATGAAAGTTTCGTCAACCTTCCCTTTGCTTAACTTCTGCTCAAACCATCCTGGTACATTTTTAGCAAGCGTACCCATCTTAACCGAAAGCGTAAGCCCTCTTCCCTTTAGCATCCCATCAGACTTGCTTAGTCTTCTTTTTTCCATTCTCTTCAATATGAAGCTGGACACAGTTCCCGCGTTTTCTTCATGAGACTTATATACGCGGTGCATATACTGGCCTCTATTGCGCTCGTAGCTTTCCTCAGATATAAGTCCAAGATCAACCATTTCTCTGCCGTAGTTATCAATAGCAGCTATTATTGGAGTAGAAAAACCCTTTAGTCGTTCGCTTGTAAATGCGTTATCCGGGTCTTCTATCAAGTCATGCAGTAGTTTCGCCTCGTCAGAGCTTACTCCACGATCAATCATATCTCTTACTACCTTCTCTCCTTCAAGTGCTATTCTACGTTGTTCAGCTCCCCTTTCCGCGTCCGCTGATACATACTCGTCAGACAATCCATGACGGTCAATAAGTCCAGCCCGGAAAACACCAAGTATATTATCCACAGTGGCATTTCCGGTCTTCTTGTTTTCAACTAGGTCTTCAGTCCACCCGTATGCTTTCACTCCATGTTTAAATCTACCGTGGCTATCGAGCGTCTTTACTACACTAAAAGGATACCTAAACGCTTTATCCAAGTACTGGCCTTCATCCTTTTTGATTTTTTCAGTCTTATTTTCCTCGCTATCCTGCTTTCTTGAAAATGTCGGCTTATCAGATTGCGCGTTAGGTGCTTTTGGATTCTTACCGCCAGATACAACATGACGTGAAGACTTAGCGATAATAGACTGCAATGAAGCCTCGTCCATCGATCCTATCCCATGTTTCGCAAGCCATAACCTTACTTTAGCAATAGCGCTTTTGATAATTGGGTGCTTATGGTCACGCTCTGCCAGGTGAGCAAAAATTTCTCTCGCCTCTTGAGACTCTTCTAAATTGTACTCGCCAGTTTCATCATTAAGGTAGTTTTTCTTTATCCTCTCGATAACTGCCATTATCCGCTTGTTCTTAACCTTCTTTAGCGCCCTTATTTTTTTAAGAGAGTCCTCCAGGTTGCGCCCAAGTACAGCCTCAATACCAGCATGACCAACAAGCTCATGAGCAAGTGTAGTTTTTAATTCTTCAGAAGTGTTTTGATCTGCAATTATATAAACATCACCTTTGAATGAAGCGCCTTTGATATCACTAGGCGCGTCAAAAGGTAATTCAGACACAGATTGAAGCGCGTGTATTCTTATTCCTTCCGGGGCCTTATATTTGGCCTTAGCAATGTATTTCTCAACCTCCGCTTTAGTTACACCAGATACCTTTTCTCCGTCTTTCTTGAACAAAGCGCCAGTATCTCCACTGATTCCTTTAGGATCATTATTTTCTGATTCTAATGAATCGAATGATTCAATAGCTTCATCCATTGGCTTACCACCAGCGTCTTCAAACTTACCTCTGTGGGTTCCTCTTAATCCCATAGTCACAATTTCAGTTAGCCTTTTAATAGCCGCCTTAATTTTTCTAGGCTTAACAATTGCTGTCATTTGAGCGCCATTGCCGTAAAAATCGCCAACTATATCTCTTAATTCTGAGTCAAACTTTACAGCCCTTGCGTGTTTGTACTTTTGCGCCTTTGATACAGTAATAACAAAATCATCACCACTGTAACCCATTATCACTTCCTTTGATTCGTGATAAGAAAGATCATAACGGCCACGGTTATCTTTGTGGTACTTGAGCAGCACATCAATGTCACGAACAATTATATGGTCCGTAGTAGTACTTGTATCGCCATCTTCATTAAAAGATGATGGAGTAAGTATTCCCTGGTGAGTTTTTCCTTTGTCATCGGTGAAGTTTACGATCCTTCCAGGTAGCTTTGCCAGGCCATTTATAATATTTCCAGTGGCAATGTACCTTGTTTCCCTTTTAATAGTTGCCTCTTCGGAGAATATTCCATCAACCCTTTGATCTAATGTTTCATTAGGGTTTTTATATATCCCTGCATTAGTTGATACGGTAGAGTTAAATCCCAGTTTTGTAAGCGGTAAAGTTACACTGTAAACACCACTATTAACCATGAAGCGCACAGATACCTTTGAGCGCGAATAAGGATTGCCTTTTCCGTTCTCATGCTTATCATTGACTGATACAACAATGCCTTTTGTTTGAGTTCCTTCTTCAAGCGTAAGATTAAATACTTCTCCAACACTGTACCTTTGTATCAATAACTTAGTTTCTTCGATCTCCTCTTTTGTCTCGCGCTCTCTTATCTCGGCTTTTTCTAGTGCGTCAGCGTGTGAGGAAAGCATCTTGTCGTAATTTTCTGATCCTTTCTTTGTGTTTTTGAATTTCTCATGGGTGTCACTTAACCTCGCGCTGGTTTCCTCCAGGTATGAAAGATATGATGTGTCGGTATCTTTCGTTGCAATAATTTGATCTGAAGTAAGAACCGATTTTTTGTTAAGCTCCTTCTTTACCTGGCTGGCTCTTGGTGGCTTGCCCTGATACTTTGAGTTTACTTTGTGTAAAGTAGTGTTCCCGCCAAAAATAGATGATGGGTCCTTACCTTGATAAACCACCTTGCTTTCGATTATTCTCGCATCAAGGTCTAAGGTTTGAGCGATAAGATCATTTTGTCCTGTCTTGTTAAGATACTCTATAAGTTCGTTGTATTCTTTTTCAACGTCCTTATAGAATCTCTCCTGCTGCCTCCACGGTAGAACAGCAAGCCGGCCTGTAGCTTTTAGGGCAAAACCTGGCATCTCTGCCGCCTCTGCTGAAGAATTGCCTCTCATGTCAAGTTTTTCTGCTAATGCCTTATCTTCTGCAAGGTAACTACTCACCACGATATCACCATACTTATTCATGATATCTGCGGCTTCAATGCTTGTGTCTGATTCATCGTTCGCACTTGTATTAGCGTTCAATGAAGACAATTTTTTAGCGGTAACCGACATAGGTCTTTTTTCTGCCGGTAAATCAGTAGACATAAGAGTGTAGTTAGGTACAACCACTTGGCCAGTACGATTAACGCGGCCTAGCATTTGCACTAACGTATTAATATCCTGCATCGGCTGGATAACAACCATGTGTCTTTTGTTTTGATCTTTGAAGTTCTCACTCGCATGAGCGCTTAGTCCTGTAGCGCCAGCCGAGTTAAGCACAAGAGCATCAAGATTGCCATTGTTAAACTTATCAACGGTTCCTCTCTTGTTCTTACGTTCAACTGTGTTGCGTCTTGATACGACCGGAACATCGCCCGAGTAATCTATTGAGTAATCACGTCCGGTAATCTCACCAACATTGATACCCTCTTCGCTCAACTTGTATTTTATGTAGTCAATTGGGGAAATTGGTAGGTTGTCAGGTATTTTGGCTTTTAATATCTTAACCTTCGCTTCATCGTAATATTCCCTGGTGGTATCGTCCAGAGAATCAAGAGGAATAATAACCTTCTTTTTCTTGCCTCTCACGTCTACGTGAGTCATTACACGGGAACCATCCAGAGCTTTAAGAAGAATATCCTTATATGACGCTCTTATTTCATCACCAACAACCAGGTCATTGTCCTTTATATAGTCGGCAAGGAACGATCCCATAGTGTTTTCGAGTGCTAATACTGGCTTTTCACCCTTTTTATATGATGCAATTGCCTTTTCAATAGCCTGGTCAACTTTGATAGTTAGTAAAAATTGTCGTATATAGTTATGGATTATCGAGTTAAATCCAGCATGGTTTACTGTTGAAGATGATTTGTTTCCAGCACTGTACGCACCACCACCTTCATCCTTTGCATTTTCGATATATATCTTAGCAAAGCCACTATGAAACATTCTATCGGCCTCCATGATGGCCTCTAGCCCTGAATTTACATGGTCAGAAGTTTCTCTGTGATAGTCTCCATTCTCTACGTCAACAACCGTAGGTATTGATATTCCTTTAAGTGATCTCTCTCTCCGGAATAACTGACCGCTTTCAGTAAGCATGTTTGCTATTACTTGCTGAAGTGGTAGTCCTCCGCGCTGTATCGAATCAATTAAATCATCCGAATCATCTACAGAATCCATTATATCGGTCCTGTAGTATATCGGCATATTCTCAGCTCTCTTTGCGTAAGTAGCTGATAAGTACAACACCGGGGCATCCCTGATAACATCGTACATAAACCCTGCACCATGTATCCGCTTGACACCCTTTACTATCGATTCTCTTTGACCGGATATGTTATGGGATTCGTCAAGAACAAAGAAAGCGTTATGCTTTAGGGCATTTATTAGCTTTCTCTGCTTGTTATCTGTGGTTATCTGGCTGTAGGTCATGAAAAGCATGTCGTTTTCAGGCTCTAGGTATCCTGTCTCGATCATGCTATTTATCTTTTCTGTTCTCTTTTTGGTCTTAGGAACATTGCCATTTTTCTCACTTGCAATAACACTATTGTTATTCAGTAAGAATGGGGATATGTCACTTTCACCGATATCATGTAAATCGTCATACATGTCGGTAAATAGATTTTCTTTTTCCGTGATGAATATTGGAGTTTTTCCAATTGCTTTAGCGTATCGGATAATACCAGCAGCCTGTCGGCCCTTACCAACACCTGTAGAGTCGGCAATGATTATTGCCTTGTTTTTCTCTTCGTTGTTATAGATTGAGGCAGCAATGGTATCTACCTGTAAGCCCATGAAAGCATTGAATAATTCCTCCTTACTATCATAACCTAGCTTACTCATAACATAATCATCCACTGACATTCCTATGTCTTTCTCCATCCTATCAAGAGCAATTTCTATGGATTCAGCCATGTTTTTAGGTATTAAAACGTCTTCATTTTTACCTTTACTCTTTGATGGGTATGCAACCTGAAAGTCTGACGCATTTACATCAGGCTCCTTTCCAGGCTTGCTATCAGGTTTTCCAGTGTTTGACTTTCTGCCAGAGTCTTTGTTGGGGCTACTGACGTTACTTCCTTTAGTCGAACCCGATCTATCAGGTCTGATAGTGGTCCCTCCGTCACCATTGCCCTTGCCATCGCTCCCGGCTTGTCCTGCGTCCCTATTGCCGCTGACATTCCCGGAACCCCCGCCAACATTGCTGCCGGATTTTCCACTTTTTCCATCATTTCCATTAGCTTGTCTACCATCATTTCCTTTAGTATCCAATCCTCTTCCGGGTCCGATTCCAGAATCAGTACCTCCGATTCGTCCTTCGTTAAGTCCTCGCTTTCTGGCATCCAATACTGCGTTGACGTGTTCATATATACTACTCCACTCAGTTAGTCTCTTAATTGTTCCGGCTTTCGGACCTATGCTTTCGGTCTTATTTCTACCTTCAATGGTAATAACTCTGATAGGCCATGCCGCGCCCTGTCTTGTGTACAGCTTGCCATCAACTTCAAAGTGATCTGCCACATTGTAATTAGAGTATAGCCAGTTAAAAAATGTTCTATCGCCATTACTTTGAGCACCAGCAACTTTGTGTGCACCAATGATTAATGTAGCTTTACCATCATCCTTCATTGCCTCAAGAGACTTAATGACAATGGCATGATCTATCGATTCAATTTTATAGCCGTCTTCATCTATTGATTCGTTTCTGCCTTCACTGTTCTTTAGTTTTCCGAAAGGTGGATTCTGTATTACCGCATCAACCATGCCTTTTGGCTTGTACTTTGTCGCATCATTTTTCGTAACAGTGAAGCCCATATCTTCAAGGTTACTTGCCCTATCATCGTTCAACTCATTAACAATGCTGTTTTGGTCCGAACCGATTAACAACATTCCATTACCTGCTGTTGGTTCGTAGACTTTAGTGCCTTTTTTGATTCCCGATAACTTGGAGGCGAGGTAGGCAATTGGCGCTGGTGTGCTATATGCCTGGTTCTCAATACTTGTCGAGGACCGCATGTTTAAAAGCGGTTGAGACTTGTATTGCTCCAATAGTGTTGAAAATGTACTTTCCAGTGTGCTTTCACCACTAACGGTATTTCTGGCCTGTAAAACAAGAGCAACTTCAAATTGTTCCTGCGCGTCTTTTACCTGTTCAGCCGTTACTTCCTTAACATCAATGCCTTTATGTTCGGCATATTTCTTCTTCAGAGAATTGTTATCCTTTATTTCCTTTATGTTTTCGTAAAGGAAATCAGATAGCTTTATCCCTTTTTCTTCAGCCGATCCGTTGCTGGATTCGTTATCTTTATGCTCGTTAGCTTTTTCTTTCCGCTGTCCGTAACTCGGTCTAACCAACCCTCTAGGCTTTCCTTCCCGCGATCCGCGTAAGCCTGCTTTTTCGCGTCTTTCCTTTTCTGCTGCGAGTCCGCTGTCTGCCTGTTCATAAGTTTCTCCTGTCGCGTAAGTGAAGTCTGCACCTACCTTGTAAATTATCTCTCCCTCAAGGTTCGCTTCAATGACTGCCTCTTCAAGCAACTTCCTAGCTTTCTTGAGTGTTTCGTGTACGTCTTTTTCTGTGTCACCTTGTAGTATAAACTCGTCACCTGACTTGTGGTATACCCACTCAGACACATTGACAAGGGCATCAGCAACAACAATAAGAAGAGCATCGCCAGCTTCATGGCCCCCCATGTGATCGTTTACAGCTTTTAGGCCATCAACGTCTATGCTTACCTGGACCTTCTTCGGGTTCTCTTCGATATCCTTCTTGTACTGCAAGTAGTTTTTCAGGCCTGTTAGCGGGTGAGTGAAAGCAAGTTTGCGTAATGTCGCAATTTCTGCATCCTTTTCGTCTTCATCAAGACTGTCTACTTCTTCACGTTTCTTTTCATCTACTCGCTTATCGGCTGAATCAAGACTGTCTAGCGCATCCATTCCTGAATTATCAAACTCAGGATGAAAGTAAACCATTGAATAAAGAGACTTCAAGTAAGGCTCTATCACATCGCCCAGGTCGCTAATCATTGCTTTACTGAACGCAGTAAACTTTCTTGCTCCTGATTCAATGTGTCCACCGGCAACCACCGAGGCAAGTTGCATTGTCTCAAAATCAAGCCCGGCATTTAGATTTGCCAGCTTTTTAATGAGTTCTGCCCGGGCAGCGGCCACCTTATCTTCGGTGAATAGCTTATTTCCGGCCATTTTCCCTGGCTTTTCTGGGCTATCCGCTTTAGTTTCTTCCGGCTTTTGTTCTTTCGGTGCTATGAGCACACTTTTTTCATCGGTCTTATCTGTCTGTTCTGCCGGACTTTCATTTTGTTGCTGTTCGTTACGGTGAATCCTGTCTGCATTAGTGATCCATACCTTAAATTCATCCTCCTGGAACGTCTGAATACCTCTTGCGTTACTCTTTCCCGCCTCAAAACTTCCTTCATACGCGGCAATTGCTTCAGAGCGAGAGTAGTAATTCATCATTACCTTATGTTCATCAAATTCATCATTGCTATCATGCTGAGATATTACATAGATTTCTTTTGAATCAGGGTAATCACCAACAAACACGTCCATATCATCGCCATCAGCACCGCGATATCCTTTAAGGTCCCCGTAATGCGCGTCCGATGGCATAGTGATTGACCACTTTTTACCGCTTTCATCGGTTCCTGATCTTGTTGCACCGGCTGGAGTTTCAATTGCAATGTTAAAACCGTGGATCGCTATCCGGCCCTTCTTGTAGTTATCTGCCTGTATTTGGCTCTCAGTAGGGCTTACATTGGTTTCGTTCGCAGCTTTATTAATAGCCTTGTTTTCTTTCTTACGGCTTACATCGGCTGCTTTCTTATCCTTTTTCTTACCTTCAAGATGCTTTCTAACCTCACCAATGAAGTTAGATATTGATTTTGAAGTTGCTTTTCCTGCCTTGATATCTCTTGCCGCAGCACTCAGCGCATCGGAAACTTCGCCTTTTGAGTTAGCCAGCTTTGAAACTATGGATATTATTTCATCATCCTTAGTCATTTGTGTTTTGTTGGCATCGGTATCTAGTTGGTTTCCACCGATGTTTGATATATCGCTGTCATTATCAACAAGCATTGTTACTATTCGCTTGTTTCCTTTGATCTTTTTGAGTGCACCATCAAGAACAACGGCTCTTTCTTTAAATAGGCTCTCTGTTATCTCAACGTCACCAAACAAACCACCCTGCTCAGTCCTGGTATCAAAACCCGCAGCGTTAGCCTGGTCGATAATCATTTCAGCTTGGCGCTTGTTGGCCGGCTTAGTCTTTGCAAGCAAGTCAATTATGCTTGATTGTTCCGCATCACCCTCGACCTTATCACCAACCAAAGATGCAAAACCTTCAGGGATTATTTTATTAACCGCCATTTGGAAAGCATTGTCACCAAGTTTAGTAAGCCCCCTCGCATCTTTTATCAATTGGCCGCTTTTTGGTAGAGCCTCGACCATATCACCCATTGTTTCATCGTTCGGATCAACATCACGTAGAACCTTAGCTCCATCAAGTGCTGTTCCTGATCCTTCGGCAATATTCTTGAACGCTGCTAGGCCACGAGCCTGAACATCGCTAATACCATCGCTTTCCTTCCATACAAGTGAAGGTATCTTTATTCCGTCTTGGGTTCCTTCGTCCATAAGCCTGTTAGCAAGACCGAATCTCTGATGGCCATCGGCCACAAAGTCCTGACCGCTTTCGTCCTGCCAAACTGCCGAAACACCAGCAAGATTATCATCCCACTTTTCAACACCTTTAAGCCTATCGGTCACGCCTTGAGAATCGCCACCTTCTTTAAACTGGAATCTTTCAGCATCAACCTGGGTTTCTCTTGGGTCAACATCAACATGCCGGCTTTCACCAGGACCGGAGATAGGTTGATCCTCAGATACATCAATAGAGCCTTCTTGCGTATAATCAACTGGCGCTTCAACGTCAGGCGCAACAGCATCAGGCGCTTGCATTTGCTCGTCTGTTAAAGGAATCATACTTCCCGCAGCAAACAAGTCTATGGCTCCAAGGCTGTCTTGGTTATATATAACTCGTGTTGGCATAGTTTGGCCATCAGGAGTGTTTGTACCTAAGTTTATAGGTGGAGGCGCACCGCCAGGGTTATCACCTGGTTCATCTTCTGGAGGCAATCCAAGTAAAACACCGGCATCATCACCAGGCCCGTTAGGTCCAGGCGGGTTATTTGGATCATCGGGATCATTTGGTCCATTAGGACCTGATGGATCGTTAGGATCGTATGGTTTTTTACTTGCTCTTGAACTAGCAATAGCACCGGCAACGTCAGCGGGCATTGTTATTAACTCAAGCAGTCCCTCAGCAACAAGCTCTTCAAATTTTATTTCCTCGCCCATTGTGTATGCAGCAAGAGCTTCACCACCCATCCCTCCCATCACCTGGAAAGCGGATTGAACAGATACATTTACAACTTGGTTTCCAATTTTTAGAGGCACGAACCCTGCCGTCAGTCCATCAACACTTGCCTGGGCCAATGATCTTGTGAACGCTCTGAATGACGCTTCATCTATTCCGTAACCTTCCTCAAGTTGAGCTATGGTGTTACTACCCAATGTTTGAGCCATGCTTGAAACAGCACCACCCGCAGCACTACCCAGCACCTTACCACCAACTCCTGTTACTACTTTACCTACCGCTCCACCAGTTAATGGAGTTAAAGCCATTGGTATTGCTTGTTCTGCCGCTACCTCAGTTAAGAATCCTGTGGTGTCTGGAGAATCCCAAGCCTCCTTTATGAAAGCCCCCATAGCTTTAGGGGCAGCCGTCCACCCTTCGGTTTCATCGTAGGTTTTCTTTGTTCTTTCGAGCGCTCTTGCCATTGTAGGGTGATTCGGTATATCTCCTTTTTTATCTTTCACCCAGTTAAGAGCTTTCAGCCTAAGATCGTCTTTCCACCCTTCAATATCATACCCTAGCGCCTCGCCCGCAGCGTTGATTGCTCTTGGTAATGGCATTATAGAGTCAGCAATTTTATCCATTGTTACCGCTGTTGACATGGCAGTAAGCCCGCCTTTTTTTGTTGCGCCCACACCACCGCCACCAGCGGCCTCATGGTCAACTATCTCCCTTTCTTTATCTACATCAGTTGACCTAGTTTTAAACTGATCCCAAGCATAATCAAACTGATCTTCAGTTACTTTTGGCGCTATATTGGTATTAAAATAATGCTCTCTTACCTTTTCTTGATCTCCTAAATCTAGTGATTTGTATCTTTCAGAGTCAGAGACTTCATTCCACTTTATCATTTTAATACCTATTGATTAATTAAACGCGCCATTAATAAAATCGTCAACTTCTACTTTACTTGCGGTCGGCTTGCCCGCAGCAACTCCACCCACCTTCTCTTCTACTTGCGGTGGGTTTTCACGGACTATCGCCCCGCCTTGTTGCTGTTGCTGAGGTTGAGGTTGTCGCTCTTGCCCTTGCTGCTGGCCGGCAATTTCCATCATTATCCCGAAATACTGTTTTGCAAGTTTTTCAGTCTCTTCCTTAGTAAGCCCACCAAATATACTTTTACCGCTAGATACCGCTAACGACATTGATTTTTGAGCTAGTTTCTGCCTTATCTCTTTAGGGTTTGTTCCTTTCTTATAGCTCTCTGCTTCAATTGCCATTTGCCTTGCTGTTTTCCGGTCAAGTCCTGGCGTTGAATCCATTAAAGACTGCTCCAAAAATTGAATATTTTTCATCTGGGCAGTATCTCCGGCTTTGTGCTTTCCATAAGCACCATCCAAAACCTTTGACATTGTGTTAGGTCTAAACATAAGAAAGCCCATATCCTTATCGCCATCGCCATAAAACATTTCGTCAAAGGTTGTTTGTATTTTCTTACCCGATGGATCGGTAACAGTCCACGTACCATCCCCATTATCAACCGGCATCTCAAAATTAAGGCCATCAGGAACATAATCCCGATGATATTCAAACATCGGTATCAGAGATTTAGTTTGTACGGATTCAGCATAGGTTTCATCCCACGCTTTCGTCATAACAGCGTCTTGCTCCTTCCTTGTTCCTGCCATCCACTCCCTCTCTGTTTGGGCCGCATTAGACTCATGGACCTGCTGACGATAATTGTTGTTTTTTTCCTGGTGCTCAATCAGGTCTTCAGCGTTTTTTGTCTGATATGTTGTGTGCAGAGTTGCAAGGTAGTTCTCACCATCCTGGTTCTCTAAGCTATGCTCTGACTTCTTTTGATCGTAATCAGTTTTATTTCTTTCTATCGCTTGTTCTTGCGACTGCTGCGACCAATCTTCATTTTTTTGATCTAAGTCGATCTGATTCCCTACCGTTGCAATTTCATTTACTACTGGTTGTTGATTAAGGTCATGAGCGCTCTTCCCGGCTGCGAGGTTTGCTTGATCTACTGCTGCTGGATTATTTATATCTCTCAATGCGTTCTTTTGTGCGATATCTCCAGGCGAGTTATTAAGGTTATTCGTCTGATCTGCAATACTCACTTGGCTTTTCAGTTGCGCCAATTCCTCAGTAAGCATCCTGTTTTGCTGAATTATATCTGCCGCCTCCAGGTCTTCCTCTTGACCACGCAAAAGCGCCTGACGATTCCCCTCACGGACCGGGGCATTGTCGTTGTATTCATCTTCCTTAAGCTGCGCTCTTCTTCTTCGCTCCAATCTATCCTGCGAATCCTGAAAGCCTTTTATTGCGCCTCTTGCTGCGCCACCTGTACCATAAGCCATTATATTAACCTCCTCCAAACAAAACATCGTCTGACATTGCGTCAGTGTTCACACTTGTTGATCCAGCGCTCGTGCTAGATGATCCGCTACTAAACATGTTATCCCAATCAAAACCACCGGCAATATTTCCTAGAGTTTCACCCCATGCGGCAGAATCGTTAGCGTTCCGTCCTGTTTGTTGCATTTGAGTAGAAGACACGCCATTTAATGTGCTCCCTGCTCCAGCCAGCAAGCTACCAGAGTTAGAATAAAGAGTGTTTGCATTACTCATTATTCCACTACCTATTCTCGAGGCTCCAAGTTTCTTATCAAAATTAAGCCTCTCGGTTTCAGCCCGGCCTTTATTCATGTTTCCAACAAGAGATAATGCCTTGCCTTGTTTGTTTTTACGAGTAGCCTCTTGGCTCATTCCATCGTATGAAGACACGCCTCTACGCTGTAACGCTCTACGCTGCTGGTCTTCAGAGCTATCAAACGCATTAGAGTTGTCTCGCGCTATTGCGGTGAAGTCGGTTTTATCGTCCTCCATCGCATCACGAGCAATAGCTTGGTTTATTGGTGCAAAGTCTCTGTTGTATTGATCGTATTGCTCGTCACCTCTAGTCCTCATATCGCTGGACATTGACTCTTGTTGAGTTGCAATATTCTCTCGCCCGGCTTGAATCCTGGCTTGCTCTGCTGCGTCTGCCTTTGCTTGTTTTCTTGCTTTGCTACCGCTGAACAAGCTAACCGCGCCACCTATTAAAGCACCCCACATGGTATTTCTCCTATGCTCCTAATGGAACAGTTGTTTGCATCATAAAAAAAGTTTGTTTAGCTATCGACCAATTAAGAACACTTGGCGAACCATCAAGATTAAGAGGTCTAACAAGTCGTGCTGTAGCCCTTATTGTTCCGCTCCCCGCTGAAACCATTATAACCGGAGTTGCTGTAGCTCTGTTTAATGATGGTCTTATCTGCTCAACCCACACAACTGAGTTATCAACAAGAATTTCCAATCTATATGCGCTGAGTTGGTTGTCGTTCTTGCTTACAACTACGCAGCACACAATAGCTACTTGAGTAGTTGTTATTCCTGGGGGTAATTTTACATCAAAAGAGCCAGTACCAGAAGGAACCGTAAGTTGGCCAGAAGGTAGGCTCAAAGTACCGCCAAAAAATGCGTGTCCATTGTTATCCACGTAGAATGTGGAGTTTGACTTGCTTGGTGATTCAGTCGATGGGCCACACCATAAGCCGAAACCACCGCCACCAATTTGCACTGTTTTTTCATCGGTCCTGAATCGTCCTGCTCCAGTAACAAACAAGTTACCAGCAAGTCTTAATGTTCCGTTCTGCTCAAAATAGAATACGCTATCACTTCCACCTATTGAGTTTTTACCGAACCATATAGGGTATTGGCCGCTATTTGAGTTAATGCCTGATATCACTACCCTGTATTGGCCGGCAGCATCGCTTGTAGCAATGGTATTTCCTATAACTCTGTTTGCCTCAAGAAGTCCGGTCCATACTGAATTTGCGTTAATCTGGTCTGCACCAATAGTCTGAGCCTGGATTGAATTAGCCGTAATTGTTCCATCGACAACTAACGCACCATTAATGCCAACAGTTGAAACACCTCCAACGGTTGAAACAATGAAAGGGATGATCGATGAACCATCTTCATCAACAATAGGCGATGCAACGGCAAAATTTTCTGCTCGGACCACAAAGGAAGATGATGTGGAAATGTTTTGCCCTGTATATGGGTTTAACGTCACCAAGGAGGATATGCCAAAACCTACAACGTATCCATTTGTATCAAGCCTTACCGAATATTCACTACCAAACTCTGTACCCGGTCGATTCACACCAATACTTGCATTTTGGCTTATAGCGGCATAAATATCTGTAGCCGTCTTCACTTGAGCCAGGTTAATCCTGCTTTGAACGCATGTAGAGTAAATTATGTTAGGATTATCAGGATCGCAATCAACCAGGTCTATCCGGTCGTTAAGCGACTTAAATATCTGACTTTCTGTTATTTGGCCCTCTAAAACATCAAGAACATACTCAGGATCATTTGCGGTTGTACCGTGTATTCCTATTGATCCCTCGTTAGGCGTAAACAATCCTATTTCTGTTTCATCGTCTATCGTAAAGCCTACCCATCTTATCCAATACCACCTTTCACCCTGACCTTGCTCATGATCGTCACCAGGCCGATAAAGCCCAACACCAGTATGAGTAAAAAAGCTACCAGGTGAGGTTCCTATCGATACTGCATCTACAAAATTTGGCGTGGTTGATGCGTATACCTCAGTGTATGCAAACTGTCCTGTCTGCGGCCAATCCCACAATATGCGGATACCATCCCATAAGGATAAGGTTCTTACGTTCTGATGTGAATCTGGTATCTCTGTGTCAGAAAAATCCGGTGGAGTTAAAAAGCCACCACCAGGATCACCGCCAACTTCAGGAGGAAGGATAACACCGGAACCACCGGACGGATCATAAGTAGCTAATCCACCATCTTTCAGATCACGAAAAGACACAAAGCTATCTAAATGCTCACCAGTTATACCGAAAGCCTGGTCCAATCTTTCCTTTGTTGCGTTAAACACCCGACCAACGACACCGGACTCATTAACTTTAGGAATAGATTGTATCTGCTGCTTTCTCACCTTAGACATTTGATAGCCCCTTCAATTCTTCCACTGTCTCGGCTATGTGTATTCCTTGAAGCTCGACATTACCGTATACCTCAATAGATACATCATTATATTGACCTGGAGGAAGTCTGAATATGCCTAGTCTTTCTGAATAGCTTGTCCCACTAAATGTTTTGGCGAAAATAGTTTCTGTGTTAGCGGTTCCAACTTTTTTTACTCTTAGGTATAAAGCAAATTTATACCCACTTACACCCACGCCATCACCATCTACAGAGTAAGGAGTTCTGTCTATAAATACCTCGGCAGCGCCAAACGACACCTGCCTTGAGAAAGAAAATGTTTTAGATACCCATTGATATTGTTTCGGCACTCCATAGCCAGTATCAAACTTCATTATGTCCGTTGGCGTGTTGTAAAATTTGCTCGATAGATACAAGATACCATCATCACTTACGTCAACCGTACCATCTATCCTTGCGTCAAGAAGGTATCCGTATATAAGATGACCATTTTCCGGCTCATACTTCGTTATAACTAGGCCTTTATCTTCCTGATACTCAAATATTGTTGTCCCTATTGGTGTTGAAAGAAAGTATTTCCCATCATAAAAGGTGGCCGCTACTGCATTTGCAGCATAACTAGACACCCAATCACGCCTAGATATGTAGCTCTTTGTGACATTTCTTGACCCGTTGTTAGAAACAAGCTCAAGACCATAGTTTGATACAAAAAATACCCCGCTACCGGCTGAAACCATCGATCTTTTATAAAGACATATACCGGCCCCCTCAATCTTATCGTAGCTAAAACTCTCAGGATCAGCACCAGAGCCGACATAAGTAGCTGTTTTCGTACAGATAACAAGGTTATAACCGTATTGAGCTATGCCGGTAATGGGCGAATCAAGTCTTTTCTTGTATATCTCAGGCCAGGCATAAGGAACATCGGGCACAGAGAAACATAATTCATTGCGTGAAAAGCCAACCATAAAGCCATTAGGCATTAACAGTAAGCCGTCAAGGTCAGGCTCAGGAAGATTCCAATCATTAGATGGCAGTATCTCGCCTATGGATGCGGCATCAACACCATCAGTAAAAACAGCTTGAGAGGCATTTATCTCACCGACAAAATACAAATCAGCGCCAGAATCACCGGAAAATGACCTGTAAATCCTTTTCTTTGTCCAGTTAAATGTACCTGTCAGTCCGTCAACCGTTTTAGACATTGATGGGCTTGTTGCTGTAGTTACACTAACGATAGAGCCATCACCAACATCAACAACTAGCGATACATCAGATGGCGCAGACTCTTCACCCCAATCAGTTACGTTTGTTGATACATAAACCCTAGATTTTATCTCAGACTCTTTATACACCCTTTTCCATGATCCAGAAGATGATGTAGATATTATCTCTGTATCATTAAGAGTGAAGGAAGATGCGTCAACCTTAGTTATTGTGTACTCACCACCATCAAGATTTTCAATTGAAGTGTTTGATACAGATACTCTATTGCCGGTAGATAGGCCGTGAGGGAATACGCTGTTTACTATAGCAACACCACTGTCAGCACTAATGGAAACTGATGATATGATGTTATCAGGAAGTTCAGCCACAACAGCCAACGGAACAGAAGTAGGCGCTGGTACGCCAAGTTCTCTGACATTTGTTGGCCATGTGTTGTGTCCTGACGTTGATGCAGCAAGAGCCCTGTTTGTAACTTTTGGCCATCCTGTAGTGAAGTGAGGAGATGCTTTATAGCTCACCTTATTCATCGAGAAGTATATTCTCTCGCTTTCATCATCAGGAACCGGACCGCCAGTTATATCAGCATCAAGATCAAAAAGAATTGTGGCTCCATCATTGAACCTATGAAAAGAATACACGGGTGCTGTGTGAGGAGTAGACAATTCAAGTAATTCAGGACGGTACGACCGAACATCACCATCCTCTATCTTTGTGTTTACCGCTTTCGTGGCCTCGGCATTAGACAGTTTTTTATTATTCTGTATTGGTCTTATCCCGGAAAACCTATCTATCTTTATGTGCATCCTGTTCACCTTCTTTTATAAGGTTGTTATTTATAATCTTTATCGCTTCATTAATCGCACCAATCATCGGCTCTTTTGCCGACTGCGGCAATGTTTGAACAAAATCTTGTGATACGTTGGCGATTAACTGTATTGCTTCATCTAAATTCATTTATCCTTTACCTTTATTTCAAATTCATGTTCACGAACACGACCATCGTCAGTAGTTATGACGCTAGTCACTTTGTAAGTTGTGCCATCATCACCACCACCAACCCATATTTTAAAAGAAGTTGCTGGAGTGTTAAGTAAAACTGTTTCCGGGTGCAGCCCTGGACCTAACAAAAGGTCATTTACACCAGTATTTCCCTCGATTGTTGCGACAACAGAGGCAATACCATCACCAGGTAACTCTTCAAAGTGATCTTCCATCGATACTTCATAATCAATAATTTCACTTGGCTGTTTTTTCTTAGTTATCATTGGAACACCATTGTATTGTCGTATTCAGTTAGTTCCATAATGGAATCATCTGGATTGAAGATCATTGTCCTATCATCAGGGGCATGAGCAAAAAGGTTTGTTGATATGCCACCAATCATTGTCATTGATCCACCCATAGAGCCTAGCGAATATGCTGCGTTATACGCGGAAGATGAAACCTCGCACGTTGAATCAATGGAAGTGTCATTGGCGTTTATAAGAGCGTTCACATTTGCCGATGAATCCATTTCCATGTCAACTTCGGTTGAAGTGAAGAAAGAGGCGCTTGTGCTAAACGCAACAGACATATCACTATCTAGGTCCAGGTCGCTTACCGGGCGTGTAGCCTTGATGCTCCCATGACTTATATTCAGTGATCCGGCCAGAGATGAAGACACCAATCCTGTTCTATCTTGATTTCCTGGGGATACGCTTAACGTGTCGCTCATGCTTGCGCCAGTAGATACAGCGTTCCTTAGTGGGTTCGATTCAATCTCTGACGTTGGGCTTAGCGTAGAGTTCCCTCTAGCCGCCATTATTGTTCTGCTACCAATAAGAACTGTTGAGTTTAAGTTAGCTTTACCAGACAAAGGGCTATCATCAATGATCGCAGTACCACCTAACAACGATGAAGACTTGTAGACTGCGCCCGGTGTTGCCGATACATCAGAAACTAACAAAAGAGGGTTAACTTCTGCATAATTAGCGCCTATGAAGTTGATTCTCATTCTCAGTCCTGACAGCCTTACGTCTTCATCCATAGTTAGGCCGAAAGTTATACCAAACTGACTGCTATTCACTTCAGATGGAGTTATTCCAGGCTGACCCCATTGCGCGATAGTCCTCGATGTTTCTGTGTTTGAGTAAACATCAGTTATCCCATTAGGTAGATACAAAAGATAGTTGCTGGCCAGCGGATCATTTGGGTTTGTATAGTAACTAATATCAGGATCACTAGCCCAATTAAGAGTAGTTGTTATCCTTGATGCCGGGTCAATGTATGGCCTACCATCAAGAAGTAAAGCGTATGTTATATCACATAGCCCTGACGGTATTATATTTTGAGGATTGAAAATAGTGTCCGTATTGTTCGGTCTGTTAGAATCAATATGTATATCTATGGATTGAATTATTGCGTCTTCTGGTATTTCAAAATCGAAGCCGTACAGGTCTGTTTGGGCGTAATATTGATTACCTGGATCATCATCCAGAGCCTCGGCATAATCAGCAACGGTCCTATATATATTGTCTCTAGTGGAAACAACCTTATCAAATAGCGCCCAAGTTGTTTCACTGTTTGAAAACTCAACGTATTTTACAGTTTTTGATCCCTCTTCGTATGTAAACCCGGTAGAAGTTACATCGAGCTTTGTGCCATCATCAAACACAATGAATGTTTTTACTGCGCCAACAGATAGATTTGCAGAGAAATAGACGGTTAAGTACGGTTCATCATTTACCGGCCTCAAGAAAAACTCTTGAGTTATTCTTTGTCTTATTGCGGCTCGTCCGTTAAATCCAGCAAACAGCGTGACAACAATAGGCCCGCCAAGCACATGAGGATAAGCGGTAACAATGCCAGTTCCTTCAGTCACAACTTCCCATCCAGTTATGTTTGGATTGTAAGTGTTTTCAGGCTCATTCATGGTAAAATCGCCATTAGTTAAAAATAGCATATTCTCCATTGTGGGATTTTCTGTGGTTGTATAGTCAAGCAGAGCGTCCGCATTGGTTATCTCCCTGTTTACAGGGTCATGGCTTACATATTTTGGTGACTTCCATCCAGTACTAGCCATAATTTTTTCCTCGAAACTATCGTAAAACACGCCTCCCATAGCGAGAGGCGATAAAGCAAGCAGCAATAATACTCTTATCATATCTCAACCTTATGAAAGCGTTATTGTGATCTCGTTCTGTGGAAACGTGATTGTATCCGAAACAGCAAGTGTCTTTGCTGGAGATAAAGCACCATGCATTAGCATGTTTCCACCACTTGAGGCGGTCCATAAACTCATGTGAGTGATTGTTACACTACCATCAGCAACAGCCGGAAAAGTAATCACGTTATCATTTGTGACGTATCCACCCGTTGCATGAGGAACCGTAAAACCATCGGAAACAGACGCGGAGTGCATTTGCTGGCGCGTATAAGCCGAATCGGTAATCTCGTTTGCAGTTGATGAATCAGTCGGGTCGGCAGTATGCAAAGCAAGGTAAACAGCGCCACCAGTATAGCTAGTGCCTCTAAGTACCGCGTTCAACAGTTCTACTTCTAAATAATCAGACATTGCAGCCATTTTGTGTATCTCCTAGAAAAAAGGTTGGTTATATCCGGTAGGACTAGCAGTAGTGTTTTGTCGTTCTACTATTATTTTGCACCGGGACATTTCAGCGAAAAAATCTTTTTCGTACTTTGAAGAGAGCTTGGAGTTTCCCCAGGGCATCGATATTTGCTCTAAAGCAAGGTATCTAGCACCAAGAGCAATGGCAAAACCCCATGTTTCTACAAGTTCTCTATCTAATTTCTTTGCGCTAGGCGATGGAATGTAAGCAACACGCATATCTAATGAGTTGGTGTTTGCATAGCCCTCACTTGGCGCGGGTATAAGCCTTATCTGACGTTGGCCAATACCTACATATTTCTCAGGGGTTCCTTCCACTCGTGCGTAAGCAAAACTAAAACCACTATGATTTACAGGTGTTAAAGGATTATTACCGGCCTTTAACCACATAAGCATGTATGGAATTGTGTTGCTACTGACGTTCTCTATGTCGTAGATTGCCTCTAACGGGTCAAGATCAACGTCTTCAACCGTTTCCTGGCTAATCAGAGTATGCTTTGAAAATTCAATCGCAGATTCAATGACAAGGTTTTTCGCTACCGGGTCCGGTAATCCAGGAACAACAGAAAGAACCTTAGCTTTTATTTCATCAAAAGACTTAAACAGCATTATCCTTTCCTCGCGTAAGCGTCACCCATTAGTTTTACAACTGCATCAGCGTTAATCCCAGCTTTAGGAGATACCTCGGCTGCAAAGTTTGCCTTGTGGTAGTTTGCTCGGCCACCGCTAGCATAATCAGCCTCTTTGCTAAATGCCTTATACAAAATGTACTCAACAGCAGCGGGAGATAGTTCGCTTTCAATGGGCCAGCCTTCCGAAGTTGCTGTAATTACACTAGGTCTGTACTTAGCCTTTAAAATAACCGTACCTGGTGTAGCGTCCGGCTGAGGCGGGTATACGTGGCAAGTATCGGCAACATCATCATCGTACATAAAATGAATAACCTTGGCGTTTTCTTCTTCCTGTACCCATCCAGGATAAGATATGTCAAAGGCCGATCTATCAACCCTCGTCACAACACTACCATCCAAATTTCTCACAACATCAAGAACCCGTATAACATTATTGAATGTTTGTTGAGTTCCACCAACAAGCGGGGCCTCAATTGTTTTTACATTGCAAGTTGGAACAATGAGGCATATTTCAGCAACGGCATCGTTTAGCCATCGCAAAAGCTCTTCATCGCTCCACCTAACACCATTATCATCCTGTAAGATATCCCTACAGGATGATATAACGGTTGATACAGAAACAGCCATCGTTAAGAGGACAACAACAT